>JACCDH011303856.1_pt1 | contig 38424 bp, 27 predicted proteins | sample 7442481 | NCBI WGS metagenome assembly JACCDH01 (sample SAMN15323433, study PRJNA562643) | freshwater metagenome | isolation source: river surface water | place: USA:Blue River Watershed | collected 2017-08-15 | reverse complement strand
TTGGTATTCAAAATATTGTTTGGGCGCAACACGCACCAACATCATTAAGTAAAGATCCGGTTTGGACAGTTACGGTTGATAAGAACGATGTGAAGGTGGGAGATGAGATTACGGTAACCTTTACCAGTGTGATTGAAAAAAATTGGTACATGTATAGCAATGATTTCGATCCGAACCTAGGACCCATTGCTGCCGATTTTACCTTCGAAAAAAATGCAGGGTATGAGTTGATTGGTAAGCCTAAACCTCAAGGTTCAAAAAAACATTATGAAGAGGTTTGGAAGGGTGATGTTTCCGTATTTACAGGGAAAGCTGTTTTTAAACAACGTATCAAAATAACCGGGGCAAAGCCCGTTATCAAAGGTTCTATATACTTCCAAGAGTGTAACGAGATTAGTGGTATTTGTATGCCTCCGTTTGATGTACCTTTTGAGGTAAAAGTAACGATGGCAAAAGTGGAAACAGCAGCAACTGTTACAAACCAAGCCGCTTCAACTTCTGATACCACTACACAACAAATAGATACGATGGCTGCCGCTGAGGTGGCTACAACTCCAACCGATACCACAAGTGCTAATCATGCCACTTCATCTGAAGCACCTGAACAAACCGGTTTCCTTGGCTTTTTATTAATTGCTTTCGGAGCGGGATTGGTTGCAGTTGCTACTCCGTGTGTGTTTCCAATGTTACCAATGACCGTGAGCTTCTTTACGAAGAAAAGTCAAACACGTGCACAAGGTATTACCCGAGCATTCACGTTTGGATTTTCTATCATTGGTATTTACGCTTCACTCGGATTAATTTTCGCGTTCTTTGGCTTAGGCCCTGACTTTGGAAATTGGTTAAGCACACATTGGTTACCTAACTTATTGTTCTTCGTTATCTTCTTAGTATTCGCAGCCTCGTTTTTTGGCATGTTTGAAATTACACTACCGCACGGGTTAGTAAATAAAATTGACGGAAAAAGTAGCATGGGTAGTTTGGGTGGAATTTTCTTTATGGCATTCACCTTGGTATTGGTATCATTCAGTTGCACCGGACCAATTGTAAGTAGTTTATTAATTGAGGCGGTTGGTGGTAAATTTATGAAACCCTTATTAGGTATGGCTGCATTTGGTGCAGGATTAGCATTCCCATTCACCATTTTTGCCGTGTTCCCAAGCTATTTACAAAACCTTCCTAAATCGGGTGGTTGGTTAAACTCGGTTAAAGTAGTTTTAGGTTTTGTTGAAGTAGCATTTGCATTTAAGTTTTTAAGTACTGCTGATGTGGTTTACCATTGGGGTATTTTAGATAGAGAGATTTATTTGTCTATCTGGATTGTATTAGCAATTCTTTTAGGAATGTATTTGTTGGGTAAACTTAAGTTTAGTCACGATAGTGATATGCCATATATTGGTGTTCCAAGATTTATGTTGGCTATTGCTTCATTTGTATTTGCTGTATATATGATTCCCGGTTTATTCGGTGCGCCTTTAAAAGGCTTATCAGGTTTACTTCCTCCAATGCAAACACAAGATTTTGTTTTGGGTGAAGAAGGAAGTGGCAACGGTGTGTCATCTGAAAAAGTACATACAGATGCAAGTGTAAAGCATGCTGATTTCTTACACTTACCTCATGGCATAAAAGGATATTTTGATTACAAGCAGGCTTTAGCAGAATCTAAAAAACAAGGCAAACCAATTTTTATTGATTTCACCGGACATGCTTGCGTTAACTGCCGCAAAATGGAAGAGTATGTGTGGGCTAAACCGGAAGTGTTAAAGCGTTTAAAGGAAGATTTTATTGTGGTGAGTTTGTATGTTGACGAGCGTAAAGAGTTGCCGGAAAGCGAATGGTATACCTCAGCGCGTGATGGGAAAGTAAAGAAAACCATTGGCGAACAAAATCACGATTTACAAATTACGAAATACAACTTCAGCGCTCAACCTCAATATGTAGTTATTGATGGGGATGAGAATAAGTTGTCTGGTCCGAATTTCTTTGATACTGACGAGCAAAAGTTTGTAGACTTTTTGGATAAAGGAAAAGCATCATTTAAAAAGTAATCGCATGAGTTCAATCAAGCAACACTTTACAGAAGCGCAAGAAATCTTGGCGCAGTTTGTGGCGAATGAGCAAAACTTTACGGCATTAGAGCAAGCCGGTGCACTAATGGTTGATGCATTGAAAAACGGAAAGAAAATTATTAGTTGTGGCAACGGTGGTAGTTTGTGTGATGCGATGCATTTTGCAGAAGAACTTACCGGGAGATACCGCGATGATAGAAAACCATTGGCTGCTATTGCCATCAGCGATGTATCGCATATGGCTTGTGTGGGTAATGATTATGGATACGAGTTTGTCTTCAGTCGTTATTTAGAAGCAGTAGGCAATGAGGGCGATGTGTTATTAGCCATATCAACTAGTGGCAATAGTAAAAACGTTTTGCGTGCGATGGAAGTCGCCAAGCAAAAGGGAATTAAAGTGGTGGGTTTAACCGGTAAAGATGGCGGAGTAATGTCCTCGTCTTGTGATGTAGAAATACGTGCTCCGCAAAGTAAATATGCCGATAGAGCGCAAGAAATTCATATCAAGTGCATTCACTCGCTCATTGATTACATAGAGAAACACATATAAAAAGACCTCAATCCGAGAACTCGGAATGAGGCACTTTATACGTTAGGGTTTAAGGGGTACACCGTTTGTAAAACAACAGCACAAAGTTGCATGGTAGTTACCAAATTCTAAAATAGACTTCATGAAATAGCGTATTCACTTCACGAAAACAAAGAAGCCCAACCTGCTTGCAGGTTGGGCTTCTTTATAAAGTTCTTTCCTCTTACTTATTCAATAACCACACGCTTTGTAGCGATGCTGCCATCTTTTAAAGTAAGGTGTACGAAGTATAAGCCTGCTTTTAGTTCAGCTACGTTTAACGTAAACGCGTTAGCTGTTGCTTTTCCTTCTACTAAACTGCGACCGGCTACATCCATAATTTGGTAAGTAGCTACGTTGCCTGCATTAGCTTCGAAGTTGATGTATAACACATCAGAAGCAGGGTTTGGATATACACTTAAGAATTGGTTTTTGTTAGCGATTTCTTTCACACCGGTAAAGTTTGCTAAATCAAATTGAGCAGCAATACGTGGAGCAACGAAGTTTACTACGGTGTCAATGTATGCCTTACCTTTTTCTGCACTCATCATTGGGTTAGTTAAGAATGATAATGAGTCAGCAGCACGACCGTTAGCCGGCATTGGGTATTGGTAGAACATAGCACCCGGAGTGTTTTGTAAGATGGTTCTATCCCACCACTCCCAAGGTGCTCCATCAAATGGAAATGCAGCATAAATAGGGAATAAGTTTTTAACTCCTCCGCTAGCAGCCATTGCACGTGTAGTGTAAGGGTCATTGAAAGTTGCCGCGTTGATTTTAGCATTTACACCTAAGTTGTTAGCCATAGGAATAACTACACCTGCACCCGATGCACTTGGGATAACTGTTGGACCGTTTGGTACACGAACGTCACCTGTCATGTATGGAGCAAATGGATCGCTCACTACTTGTAAGCCAACCATTGGTAAGCTGTTAGCCTCTAACCAAGCTGAATCACCCATTGATCCTCCGTAGTGGAATACCATGTGTGCGTTACCTGATACTGCAGGATCGCCTGAGTAGTTAAAGAATGGAACACCACCTAAACCGTTCCAATCACCTAAAGTATCTACGTTAACCATTGGTGAAAGGTCGCCACGTAAAAACTTAATGTTTGATTCGATTTCCGGACGTTTATCCACTGTACCTAAAGCTAATGAGATGTATCCTCCTGTACCTTGACCACCAACGATAATTTTTGAGGTGTCGATACCGTAAGTAGCTGCATTCTCTCTTAAGAAACGGATACAGTTACGTACGTCTTGGATACCACGGTAAGTAGCTTGGATAAGATCTTGAGTAGCTACTTCTTGAATAGTAGTAGTTGCTCTCCAACCCATGCGATAACTCGCTGCTACTGCTACATAACCTTTTTTAGCAAAGCGTCCGCACAATTCCACAATTGCACTATCTTCAATGCTACCTGTGGTTTGTTTGTTTGCTACAGCCGGAATGTAACTGCCGGTGTGTAATACAATCACTACCGGACGTGCAGCCAATGTGTCACCAACCGGAGTGTAAATTTTGCATTTTAAGTTAGCTGTAATGAACGGTGAGTTGTTTACTACCGGGTTTGGATAACCTGATTGGTAAAGAATGTTCATCGAGCGATTTGAATCGTACACAATCTCTGCGGATTTTGTGTAGTTGCTAAACACGTCATCCACGTAACGTGTTTGCGCCATGGTTGTTGCCGAGGTAATTACTCCTCCAATCAACAAAGCCATTTTTAGTAGTTGTTTTTTCATATTCGGTGTTTGTGTAAAGGTTTACTAATTTACTGTTTTTTATATCCTAACAAGTTTTATTTCCAATTGTTCAATTCAAAGAGAACGCTAAAATAGCCCATTCTGCCTACATAGGGACCACCATACACTTGATATACTCTGTTATCAAGCAAGTTGCTGGCACCTAATTTAAATACACAATACCATTGAGGTACTTTCTTACTTATTTGTGCATCCACCATACCGTATGCAGGAACTTCACCGGTAAACTGTGGTGAACCTTCGAACATAAATCCGGTTTGGTATTTATAGTTGACGCCATAACTCCAAAAGCGAGATGTTTTTTCTCCCCAATGCAAATCAAACTCTCTTCCGTTTACCCCAATATTGTATTTATGTTCAGGAGTATTAAATGCCGGAATAAGTGGGTCGGTAGAACCTCTTCGGTCTAGTTTATTCCAAGAGTAGTTGGCACTAAAGCCTAGGTACTTTTTGAGGAAGTATTGAACACCTACAGAAACACCTTGGGTAGTTACCATATCTTTTGCATTGGCAGCTACGCGATAAACATCCCTAACATCAGGAAGTGCGCCTGCTTGCCAACTTAAATCCATACCAATTTTATAACCTATAAAGTTGGTATACCAACTGTGGTAATAATTGATGTCGTAATAGAATTTTTCGTCCAATGCGCTACCTCGGTAACCAAACTCAATGGTTTTTACCTCTTCTGGTTGAATAGGAGCTACATTGAAATAAACCAATTTATCTCGTCCGTTATTTAACGCATTTACAAATGATTCCGTGGTTACTAAACTATCGAACCCATGCAAGTTACCCTTTAAGGTTGCACGACCTACATCTAATAAGATGTACTGATCGCTTAAGGTTGGGTTACGTATGGCAGAAGATAGGGAAACTCTAAAGATTTGCTTTTTGTACACATAAACTGCAGTGGCTGCTGGCGACCACAATAAGCGGAAGTTTTCATTTTTATCTAAACGGTTGGTTACGCTCAATTTGAGTTTATCATCCATGAATTTTTTTTCAGCTCCTAAATAAAAGCCAACTTCTCTGTTTCTGATGACAGCATTTCCGGTATCCGAAAAAATACTTCCTCTTGAGTATGGAGCATAGTAACGGAAGTTACCACCTGTAGCAAATGAAATCTTCTTCCAATCAAAACGATATTCTCCTGCAATGTGATACAAGGCCGATTGGTCAAACAAGCGAGAACCTCCTTCGCGGTTCGTTTTAGAGGTGACGTTGTTGTATGACGTATCGAACTGATAAGAACCCGGTTCAAAACGAGCACTGTTGCTAATAGTAGTTGATGGCATATTGCTTGCCTTTACACGTGCTAAGTTGTGGAAGTATACAAGTGAATCGTACAAGGTGGTACGCCAATAGTTTTCGATGTATGCTAAACGCTGACTAGGAGGAATGCTGCTTAAATTGGCTCCACTATTTAAGTTACGTGAATACCATCCTTGCATGTATGTTCCCAGTCCATTTGACAACCCATTGTTGTAATCATCAGCCCATGCTTTGTCCGATTTTGCATTGTTCTGCATGATGATGGCTGTGTTATAGGCATCAAAACTCTTACCGGCATCTTCATTGGTAGCATAGGCACGAATGAAGAATTTATTTTCTTTTCTTATTTCTAAACGATTTTGAAAGAAGAGAATGTCTTTTAAACTAAAGCGATTATCGCCTTGGTAAACAGTAGTACCTGTACTAAAACTAGTGGCATAAATGGCCTCAATATCTTTGGTAAGTTTATAATGAAATGCAGCGTTGGTTTTGATGTTACGGGTATTGTAATCCACCAAGTCCTTTTCGGCATAACCTTCTCTTAAATAGTAGCCACGACCAACTAAAATAATGCTGGATGGTGCCGTATAAAATAAAAAGCTTGAGTTTTCATCACCATAACGGTTTACCGCATCATACCCCCCAGGATTATCTTTGCCAACCGGAGATTGTGAAGTTGGGTTGTAATTGGTGGCTTCCCAATCGTATGCTTGCATGTAAAACAAGTTCACTTTGTAAGCAAATTTGTCATCACCTTTACTGTTTTTAAATACTTGAGCCCAACGCACAGCACCCTCCAGTAAACTACGTTCTCCCACTTTAAAGCTGGCACTTAAACCCGGGGATAAAAATGGAGATTTAGTTTGCATGTTAATCGCTCCATTAAATGCATTTGGGCCAAAATAAGCGCTACTTGCTCCCACCACTAAATCTACCTTTTGAATATCAAGCTCACTTGCTCCCAAGAAGTTTCCTAAACTAAAATTCAACCCGGGACTTTGGTTATCCACTCCATCAATCAATTGCAAGCTTCGCACCGGAGAGGTGCTATTGAATCCACGTGTGTTGATGATTTTAAAACCTATACTAGCCGAGGTTAAATCTACACCTTTTAAATGTGCTAACCCTTCGTAGAAATTGGCAGCTGGTGTTTGCTTGATTGCAACTGCATCCATGGTTTCTACCGTAATAGGATTTTGCTTTTGTTTTTCGGTGATGCGCGTATCTTTAATTACCACATCGTTTAATTGCTTAGCATTTTGCTCCAACTTAATACTAATAGGCTTGGTAATATCACTAATAGTGATTTCGGCTTGTGCATAGCCAATATAGTTTACCACCACCACATAAGGTGGGGCATCATTCGTTTTTAGTGTGAAATTACCATCAAAGTCGGTTGTAGTTCCATTATTGGTACCCTTAAAAACAAGGGTAGCACCAATAAGCGCCTCATTTGTCTTTTTATCTCTTACGGTACCTTTAATCAAATTAACTGCCGAGGCCGAAGTGACACTCGATAGCAAGAAGGTGAATAAAGCTACAATGTAAAGTCCTCTCAAATCGTTTCCTATTTTGGTTGAAGTGCCAAGATAGTAATTCGAATTTAGATTGCAACCCCGCGTGGAAAGAAAGCAGCGACTTAATTGCTTTTTAATTACTACACCAAAAACGGATTATTTTTCTTCTCAAATCCGATGGTGGTTTTAGGGCCGTGGCCACTGTAAACTATAGTTTCTTCAGGTAGTACCATTAGCTTAGATTGTATGCTATTAATCAGGGTGTTGTAATCGCCACCGGGTAAATCGGTTCGGCCGATGCTTTGGTAAAAAAGTACATCACCCGAAATGAGTTGACGGCTTTCTGCATGGTAAAAACTAACACTGGCAATAGAGTGCCCCGGAGTTAATAAAACGTGTAATTGGCTGTTACCGAAGGAAATGATATCACCTTCTTTTACATATACTCTGTTTTCCGGTATTTCTTCCATCACAATTCCAAATAGCTGGGCCCAACGGTCGGTTCCTCTATATGTTTCTAGTTCTAATTCATGCATATATAGCGGAACTTGGTACAAGTTCGCTACGAATGAATTGCCCAATACATGGTCGATGTGGCAATGCGTATTTAAAAGTATTTTGGGCGTTAACCCTTGTGTACTGATGAAGTTTTTTAGTTCTGTTTGCTCGGAAGCACGATGACAACCCGGATCAACAATGATGCATTCTTTGGTTTCATCATATAAAACGTAGGTATTTTCTGAAAATTCGTTGAACGTGAATTGAGCTACTTGCATGGCGCAAATATGCTTCTTTTGTTGGTTACCCACAACCGCAGGCCTTTTGGTGAATTACCTTGCCATCTTCTAAAATAATGGTAATGAGTAATCCTTTTTCGTTATAAATAAAGGTTTGTTTAAGCTTCCCTTTTTTGTAACGTTCTCTTTTTTGAAGTAACTGATTTTGAGTGTAGTAATACCAGTTTCCATGCCTTACTCCATCTATCATTTTACCCTTTACTTTTAGCTTCCCGTTCTCATAAAATTCGCGATATTTAACCGGTTTCGAATGAGGTACATAGGCATAAATAGGACTTACCAGCGTAAAACCCATCAAAATGACCACCAAAATGAAAACACGTTTGTTCATCCAAAAATGTTGATACAACCTTTCAAAATTAAAAACATTTAGTATTTTAGCAGCCCTTGTGTAAAAACAAGTTAAGAAATTTAGACACGTGATAGCTTTTGTTGAAGGAAAATTAGTGGTAAAAACACCTGCTTATGTTGTAGTGGAATGCGGTGGTGTTGGGTATGCGGTGAATATATCATTGAATACATACGAACAATTAAGTGGGTTGGAAGCCGCAAGGGTTCACACACATCTGGTGGTTAAAGAAGACAGCCACACCTTATACGGTTTTGCCGAAGAAAGCGAACGAGAATTGTTTTTGCATTTACTTTCGGTTAATGGAGTTGGGCCCAATACGGCTCGTATGATTTTATCATCCATGAAACCAATTGAAGTAAAGCAGGCAATAACAAGCGGTAATTGGGCGTTATTGAAGTCTGTTAAGGGCATTGGTCCTAAAACAGCCCAACGTATCGTGATTGATTTACAAGATAAAATTCAAAAAAGTGGTGCCATTTCGGGCGATATGTTATCGTCTCTTGGGCAACACAATAAGGCTACCGAAGAGGCACTTGCAGCTTTGGTTATGCTAGGTTTTAGTAGGGGAGAAGCGGAAAAAGGCTTACAAAAAGTGAAGCAACAAAATCCAAACTACTCCGTTGAAGAATTGGTTAAAAACACTCTAAAAGTTATTTGATGGCGAAACTCTACATTGTTCACCTCTATTAAAATTAAACACATATCGCTTTCGTCATTATTCACCTTACTAGTAAGTGTGGTGTGGGCTGCTGCGCCTGAACTTACCGAGTTGGAAGAGTTCTATCGATTAGATTTTGAGGGGCTTAGCTCTATGCCTTTCTTCTTTCCTCCTGATAGCACATCAACCCAAGATACTACAAACAGACAGCTCCCTTACCCGATAAAAGATCGCAAACCTTATGAACCAAGTTTGCGTACTCATCCGTTCGATTTAGGCGAACCTTCCAACGTTAAAAATCGGTACGAACTTGATTCCTCGTCTAATTCATACAACTTTAAATCAACTGTTGGCGGACAAGAATACCGCATGCCTTCCAACGTTCCGATAAGCGAGCAGTTAAAGCGTGATGGTAAACGCCAAGATAACCTTTACTTTAAGCAACGTGCGCAAGCACAAAACTTCGTTAAAGGTGGAGGGTTGATTCCGCCTTTGTCTGTTGGTCCTAAAATTTTTGATAAAATATTTGGTAGTGGAGTTATTGATATCAGACCTCGTGGTACGGCCGAACTTATTTTTCAAGGTAACTTCAACACAGTGAGAAATCCGGCCATTGCCGTTCGTCAGCAAAGTACCGGACAATTTGATTTTCGTCAAAAAATACAGTTAAACGTTTCCGGTAGTGTAGGAGATAAGATGAAGGTGAACATGAACTACGACACGGAGGCTACTTTTGATTTCGAAAATCAGATGAAGTTGGATTATGCCGGAAAGGAAGATGATATTATCAAGAAAATTGAATTAGGTAACGTTAACCTTCCTCTTAACTCGGCCCTTATTCAAGGTAGTCAGAGTTTATTCGGGGTAAAGGCCACCTTACAGTTCGGTAAGTTAACGGTAACTTCTATTGTTACACAACAACGTGGTAAAACAACCGAAACAGAACTTCAAGGTGGAGCCCAAACCACGCGTTTCGATATTCAAGCGGATAACTACGACATGAATCGCCACTACTTTTTATCGCACTTTTTTCGCGATAATTTCGATAAGTGGCTAAGTAGTTTACCAATCGTGTCTTCGCCTGTTGTTATAAATAGGGTTGAAGTTTGGGTTACTAATCGTACCGCTGCGTTTGATAATGCACGAGATGTAATTGGTTTTAGTGATTTAGGTGAAGCATCACACCGTAATAATTCTTTTTGGTCAGTTAATCCAAATCCGTTTGATACCTTCCCGAATAACAACTCAAATAGTTTGTATGCATACCTTAACGGTCAAGGTATAAATCCGGATACAGCATCACTGCGTCAATCGTTCCAAATTCAAAATCAACTCACCAAAGATCAATCAACCACTCGTTTAGAGCCGATTTCTCAATACCAAATCATTAATTATGCGCGCTTGTTAAGTGCTAATGAGTACACTATAAACACCCGCTTGGGATATATCTCATTAAATAGTGCATTGAATAGTGATGAAGTATTATGTGTAGCATACGAGTACACCTTAAACGGAGAATATTTTAAAGTAGGGGAATTCACTTCTGATATTCCACCTAATGCGAATACACCAAATATATTGTACACAAAAATGCTGAAAGGTCCATCTCAACGCCCCGATTTACCGATGTGGGATTTGATGATGAAGAACATTTATTCGTTGGGTACATTTAATATTCAACAGAAAGACTTTAAGCTAAACGTGATTTATGCGGATGATCCTTCAGGTGCCGATTTGAATTACATTCCACAACAAAATGAACCACAACTAACCGGTATTCCTTTATTAACCGTACTTAATTTAGATAACTTAAACACCCAACAAGAGCGAGCTCCGGATGGTATTTTCGATTTTATTGATGGAGTAACAATTAATGCGCAACAGGGTAGGGTTATTTTTCCGGTGGTTGAACCTTTTGGTAATTACTTGGCAGGCAAGTTTGTTAATAATAAAGATCGTGCGCGTTATTATTCTTTTTATGAGTTGTATGATTCCACTCGTTTTGCTGCTATTCAACTCCCACAGTACAACAAGTTTTTCCTACGTGGTACTTTCCAAGGAACAGCTAGCAATGAAATTTCACTAAATAGCACCAACATACCAAGAGGCTCGGTAAAAGTTACAGCTAATGGTGCGCCATTAGTGGAGAATGCAGATTATGTGGTTGACTATAATTTAGGGCGAGTAAAAATTCTGAATACAAGTTTGCTCAACTCGGGTGCTAATATCAAAGTATCGTCAGAAAGTAATTCACTCTTCAGTGTTCAACAGAAAACCTTACTAGGAACTCGTTTTGATTACAAGCAAAGTAAGGACTTTATTTTTGGTGGAACTTTTCTTTACCTAAATGAACGTCCGCTTACACCTAAAGTAAACATTGGTGAGGAGCCTATTTCTAATATGATTGTTGGCTTGGATGGAACGTATCGTAAAGATTCACGTTTACTCACCAAATTGGTAGATAAGCTTCCATTTTTAGAAACAAAAGAAACATCAACTATTACAGTTAGTGGGGAGTTTGCTAAGCTTATTCCGGGTGTACAGGGTGCACTTGCACAACAAGGTACCGCCTACCTAGATGACTTTGAAGGAAGTGAAACACCATTTGATTTGAAAATGCCGGCTTTGAATTGGTCGTTGGCATCAACACCTCAAGGCCAGAGTGATCTGTTCCCTGAAGGCAACTTATCTAATAATATTCAATATGGCTTTAAGCGTGCTAACATAGCTTGGTACAATATTGCCACCACGTTCTATCGTGAAGAAACATTTACACCTGAACACATTAGAAATGATGATGCACAACTTAGCGATGATTGTGTGCGTGAAATTGATTTGAAAGAATTATTCCCGGAACGGCAACAACAAGCTGGTTTACCAACCAATGTACCTACACTCGATTTAGCATTTTATCCGAAAGAACGTGGTCCGTATAACTACAATGTAGATGAATTGAATGCGGATGGAACACTTGCGAATCCTACGAATAAGTGGGGTGGTATTATGCGTAAAATCGATCAAAACGATTTTGAAGCAAGTAATATCGATTATATAGAGGTATGGATGATGGATCCATTTGCTTGTAAAAATAATCCGGCAAACAATGGTTCCTTTTATATCAATTTGGGAAATATATCTGAGGATGTATTAGACGATCACAGACGTGCTGCCGAAAATGGTTTGCCAAAAACAGAGGCCGACCAATTGTACATGGATACTACAACTTGGGGACGTGTACCTCGTAAACCTGTCATCAATTTTGCATTCGATTCTGATCCAACTATTCGTCAGCAACAAGATGTAGGTTTAGATGGATTTAACGATGATGCGGAGCGTGCTTGGTTTAATGGAGTTTATGCCGATAAAGTTGCAGCTAAACATGGAACAGGAAGTGTTGCTTATCAAAATGCAACCAACGATCCATCGAACGATAACTATTCGTATTACCTAGGTTCAGGTTATGACAATGCGCAAGCTTCTATTCTTACTCGTTACAAGAAATTTAATCGCCATCAAGGCAATTCACCAACTATAGAGCAATCTCCAGAAGCTTATCCGGTAACAGCTACCAATGCTCCGGATAATGAAGATATTAATAAAGATTTTACGTTAAATGATATTGAAGAGTACTATCAGTATAAGGTTGATATCAATAAAAACAGATTGGTAGTAGGCCAAAATTATGTTACCGATAGTGTAAGAAGATCGGCTGTTTTAAAAGATGGAAGTTCGAGAGAGATTACCTGGTATCAATTAAAAATTCCGGTTCGCGAATACGAGCGTAAAGTTGGTCAAATTTATGATTTCAAATCCATCCGATTCATGCGTATGTACATGCATGGGTTTAGTGATGATATGATTTTACGTTTCGCTTACTTCCAATTGGTTCGTGCTGATTGGAGAAAATACCTTGGTAACTTAGAGGCCGGAAAAGAAACAATGCCAAACGATAACGTTGATCGTACACAGTTTGTGGTTTCAACAGTGAATTTGGAGAAGAATAGTAATCGTGCTCCTATTAAGTATGTTATTCCTCCGGGTATTACACGCGAGGTTGATTTTAGTGCTCCTCAAGCTGTTCAACAAAACGAACAATCACTTTCTATTCGTGTGTGCGATTTACGTGATGGTGATGCTAGGGCTGCATTTAAAAACATCAGTACAGATTTAAGACGTTACGGTAAACTACGTATGTTCTTGCATGCGGAAGGTATAAGTGACTTGTTAAAGGATGGAGATTTACATGCATTTATTCGTATTGGTACAGATTTAACCAGTAACTATTACGAGTATGAGTTACCACTTAAAGTTACTGTACCACCAACAGGTGATGCCAATGCGATATGGCCAACTGAAAATGAGATGACCATTACATTAGAGGAATTTATCAATACCAAAATTGCAAGAACAAATGCGAACTATCCATTTAGCGCAGTGTTTGAACGTCCGTTTGGTAATGGAATTTACCGTGTAATTGGTTTGCCTGATTTAAGTCAATCGCGTGTAGTGATGGTGGGTATTCGTAATCCAAAAGCTAAACCCGGATTAAATGGTGATGACGGATTAACCAAATGCGGTGAAGTTTGGTTTAACGAGTTACGCATGACTGATTTTAGCAACCAAGGAGGTATGGCGGCAACAGGTCGTGTGTTAGCTAAACTAGCTGATTTTGGAAATGTGCAACTCACCGGAAGTTTATCAACTGTTGGTTGGGGTGGTATTGATAAGAAATTAAACGAACGTAGTTTGAATGATCAATACCAATATGATGTACAAAGTAATTTTGAGCTAGGAAAATTCTTCCCCCAAAAAACCGGATTAACTATCCCAATGTTCTTATCGTATGGAAATACTATTATACGTCCATACTACAACCCATTAAATCCTGATGTAGTTTTACAAAAGGAAATAGATGAGAGTACTAATCAAGATTATGTTACTAAGATTAAGAAGGCTGCCGATGATTATACAACTCGGAGAAGTATAAACTTTACTAACGTAAGGAAAAACCGAACAGGTAGTGGTAAGCAGCATTTTTATGATGTAGAGAATTTTAACTTTACTTATGCTTACACAGAAACATATCGAAGAAATCAAACAATTGAATACTACATCTTAGAGAATTACAAAGGCCAAGTTGGATACTCTTATAACTTTGGTGCCAAACCTTGGGAACCTTTCTCCAAAGTGATTAAGTCGAAGCACCTACAACTTATTAAAGACTTCAATTTATACTTCAAACCCCAATCGTGGGGAGCGAGGTTTGATGCAGAACGTAGATATGGCGTAACGATTAATAGGAACAACGATAATCCGAATACCATTGTTCCTGCTTTATTTGATAAGCTCTTTACCATGAACAGGTATTATGAGTTTAGATACGATATCACTAAAGCCTTAAAAATTGATTACAACTCAACTGCAATGGCTCGTGTAGATGAGCCCATTGGAAGAATTGATGGATCTACACCTGACAAGCAGGATAGTATGTGGAATAACTTCTGGAAAGGTGGAAGGCTTACTCAGTTTGACCAAGTGGTTAGAATGAACTATACGTTCCCGATTAATAAAATACCATTACTTGCTTGGACAAACTTAACGTATAACTACACTGCAAACTTCCAGTGGAAACAAGCTCCTCCGGCTGCTGATAGTTTAGGAAACACGATACAAAACTCTCGTGTAGAAACATGGAATGCGAACTTCAATTTAATCATGTTGTACAACAAGTTCCCACTGTTACGTGATTTAAATAATCCGGGAGGGGCGAAGAAACCGGCCAGTACACCTAAGCCTAAACCCAAACCTAAGGCTATTGTAAAGAAAGATAAAAACGGTAAAGGCAAAGAAGAACAAGAGCAGAAAGATGAAGAAGAGGAGGAAACTACCAAAAAGATGAATCCTGCTTTAACTGCTGCGTTACGTTTATTGACTAGTGTGAAAAATGTTACCTATCAACAAACTACTAATGAAGGTATGGTGTTGCCTGGTTTCAATCCAAAACCACAATATGCCGGACAAAATTTTGATTTAGGTGCACCCGGTTCCGATTTCTTACTAGCTATGCAAAATGATGATTACCGATTTAAAGCAAGTAAGAATGGTTGGTTAACTAATGATCCACGAGTAAGTAGTTATTACATGGCTGATTTACGTAATAATATTACCGGTAAAGCTACACTCGAGCCACTTCCTGATTTTAGGGTGGAGTTAACAGTTACTAAGCAAACTTCGTTAAGTCAACAATCTTTATTCAGGTACGATTCTATTTTAGATACACATCGTGATGTTGGTCCATTAGTAGCATCAGGTACTTATTCTATTTCATACAATATTGCGGCAACCACATTTGACAGAAATAAAGCCGATGGAACATCAGATGTGTTTACACAATTCGAGAATAATAGAAAAATCATTGCAGAGCGTTTAGCACAAGATCCAAATAAACCCGGCAAAGGATTAGACAGTAATAGCTACCCGGGCGGATACAGCAGAAGTTCTCAAAATGTATTGATTCCTGCGTTGTTGGCAGCATACTCAGGTAAAGATGCAAACTCGTTTGCATTAACGCCATTTCCATCTATGCCATTGCCAAACTGGAGAATTACCTACACCGGTTTAACACGTATCAAAGCTATTAAAGATTTTGCCAGCAACGTTACCATTAGTCATCAGTATTCTTCTACCTACACGGTGGGTGGTTTCCAAACAATAATTGATACGGCACAAACCAATTTAAGTGGTGACTATAGTCCGCAATACCAAATAAGAAGTGTGAGTATTGTAGAGCGTTGGGGGCCGTTTATTGGTATTGATATCACTACCGTAAAAAATGTAAACGTAAAATTTGAATACAAGCGCGACCGTACGTTGAATTTTGCTACAACCAATGGACAATTGAGCGAACAAGTGGGAAGCGAATGGGTATTTGGTGCCGGTTACCGTACCTCTAAATTACGTATTCCGTTTTTACGTGGTGGCAGAACATTGGTGTTGAAAAACGATGTAAACTTCCGTATCGATTTTAGTTTGCGTGATCAAGCAACACGTTTAAGAACCATTGACCAACCGGGTAGTGTAACTAATGCAGGTACTGCCACTTGGTCGCTTCGCCCAACTATCGATTACATGATTAACGATAAGCTAACCTTGCGTATATTCTACGATACACGTCATACTACACCTGCTACATCAAACCAATTCCCTACCATTATTACTAGTGGTGGATTTAGTTTACGATATACGATACAATAGCTATCTATTAGTTATTTATTAGTGTTTGAAATGAGTTGCAAGCGTGTGTAAAAGAGCTGCTTTTTTCTACGCTCATTATTTTTCAAAGTCTGTTGTTTAGCATTCGCTATTCCTCCAACATAGTATCTAAACAACCAAGGTGAAAAAGCCATCACACCATCAATCCACGTATATTGCACAGAGGTATAAATCATACCTGCTACTAAAGTGCCATTTAATAAAAACGAATTTACTCCATCTTTAAAATTACCGGAGTATGTTTGTCCTAGCCCGGGCACAACTGCACTTAAAACAGCAGCCGATGTTCCGTTACGGTAATTGAATTTTAGCAGTTTTTTATCTAACTCACGAAATGAATACACTTTTTCCGAAGAAAGTTGAGTATAGTATTTTTCGTACCAATGCAATGCCGAAGAATCTTGATTCATCCATTCATAACACAAACCATAAAGTAAGAAGTACTCACTTCTATTCACTGTTGACGAATCTACTTTCTCCAAAATATTCAACCCATCTTTTGCTTGCTTTTGGTATAAATAACACCAAGCGGCCTCCATATCTAAACTATCTAATTTGCTCATCCAAGCTGCTTGGTGGTAATGCCATGCCGCTTGATCAAATTTTTGGGTAGACTTATATACTTGTGCTAGTTGTGTGTGAGCCAAAATATCAATACTATCAACCTCTGAGAAGAATAATACTCTTGAGTATAATCTCACTGCTTCATCCGGATGAGTGGTAGTTAATGCAGCGGCTTTATTCATTGTTTGCTGAATATCTTGTGCACCAACGGTGAAATGTATGAGGCAAATACTAACGAATAAGCGTATTTTCAAATGCATGTTTAACCTCATCTTGGTAGTTGGAAAAAATGTAATGGTTGTATCTTCTTATGTTTTTAGGAACTGAATATATCCCACTTACGTAAAACACACTTGCGCCTGTTGCATAAAACCACCCGTAAATACTGCCCGTTCCTTTTTGAGTAAAACCTCGATAAGATAACCAACTGAAAAGAGTAACAATAGCAGTATTGGTTAATCCGGCATGTTTTTGCTTGGCATAGATGGCCCCTGCACCCGGGAAAATAGAAAGTAAAACTCCGGTTGATGTTTTTAGTCTGGGTAAATTCCGTAAACCATTGAACAAATTACTGCAGGTTGAATCATTATCAGAAATATTGTTCAGATGTATACGAGCATTAGATGTATCGTTAAGTAATAAAAAGCTAAAGAAGTATAATCGTTCGCGTTCTTGAGTTGTTAGTTGGATATGTGAAATGAGGGGTGGTAATGCTTGATAAGTTTTAAACTGTATTGCAGTTCTCATGGCATCGAATACCAGGTATTCATGGTGAGTTAAACTGTCTTGAATAATTGATTTGATGATAGAAATTGAGGCATCTTTTTGGCCTGATAAGCGAAAGCATTTCAGTTTTAATAAAGTAATGGTATCCGATTTTCCGAAAGTGCTTTCCATTGTATTCAACTCCAATTCAGCAGAAACGTAATCACCTTTCTGAATCAAATAATCGGTATACTTTAAAGATGATTCGTAACCAAATAAGTCTTGTGCGAAAACACCGTTACCTATAAACAAAAAAGATAGTAGAAGTAGTTTTTTAATCCCTGTCTTCATAGTACTCTTTGTCCATATTCCATGTATACAAGTAAAGATGATGTCCACATCTGCACAAACGATCGGCTCCTTCAAGTAAGCCAAGGAATAAGCCTTTTTCTTTAATTTTTCTTACCGCATAAACGGAACAAGTAGGGTTGAATTGGCAGCCATTACCGTCTTGATTGGTGATATAATTGCGATAGAAACGCAACAAAAGCGGAACTTTTTTTGAGGTAGGGTTGGAAGCTTCATTTTGAGATAGGAGAGGAGTGAGACGTTTGTTCATTTTATCGCTGGTTTGAGCACATAAGTTGCTTGTCCATAAAAGAATGAAGGATAACAAGATAAACCCTTGTAAAATTCGATAAACCATATTCGAAATAAAGAAAATAAATGCTATAATGCGCCATAATCCTTACATATTGTATGAAATATAGATTTACTATTTTATTGGTTGCATTGTCGTTAATCCCAACCTTAACCTATGCCCAAAAGAAAAAAGCTGCCTCACAAACATTACCTATTCAACGTTTTGAAGATGGTAATGAAATTTCGGTAGAGTTTGATACCAAAGAATCTGAGGGCGGTTATCGCACCTTGTCTCTTGGGTCTGACGGACTTGTAGTTTACTATGATACGAAAGATGGTAAGAAGAATGTAAACACATACGAGTTTGTGAAGTTTGACAAAGATTTAAATCAAGAATATACCATTAACTACACATTGCCCGAGAAAGTTCAAATTATTCAAATAGTAGAGAATTTAGGTAAGGTTTACTTTTTAACTGCAAAAGCTTCCAAAAGTCTTGTTGCAGGAAGTTTCTTGGAGAAGTATACCCTTGTTCGTTTCGATCCAATGGAAAAAAAGTTTACCACGTATGATGGTGATTTTCCGGTAGGCGGAGCTTATTTGAAAGAAATCAAGGTAGTGAATGATATCGCATATATGTCATTGGCTAAAGGATACTCTCCAACCACAATTTCTCTTATGACTTGCTTAAACATGTGTACTTGTATGTTACCTACTATTTTTGGTATAACAAAACCATACAAGAGCAATAGTGAACTCATTGTGCATAATATGCAAACCAAAGCTAAGAAACTTTCTCAGTTTGGTTACGATAAGAAAAAAGGAGGAGTATATACCTTAAGTATGTCGGTTGACGATAGCACCGGGGTAGCTACTCTTTTACTCGCAGCTAAAGCAACTAAAAACCTTCAAGTTTGGACAAAGGATGTGGAAAGTACCGGCAAAGCAGGTAAGGATATCACATTAAAACTTCCACCTGATAAAATCATTAACGATGTTAAACTAACTACTATCGATGATAAAAAGTATTTCTTTGGTCAATACATTCCCGTTAAAAAGCAAGTTACTATCGGTTTAGGAGGCTTATCAGCCGGAAATGGTGTAGCAGGGGTGTTTTTTGGCGTTGCAGGCGATAAAGGTTTAGAGAAAACCATATTTACCCCATACAGTAAAATAAAAGGATTTAAAGCTCCTCTTTCAAGTCAAGAGGCAAGAATGTTAAAGAAAGGAGCTAAAAAAGGAAATTCGGATGTAGGTATTAACTTAATGGTTCACTTCGGAGCTCCACTAATTTATAACGATGAAATCATCACGATTGGAGAGGTATACTATGCTACTTATCGCACAGAAGTTACTACTACTTATCAAAACGGCAGAGCTGTAACTACCACTCGTCAGGTCTTTGATGGATATGCGTTTTCTAACATTTTAGTGCTTGCATATAACACAAAAGGGGAGTTGGTATGGAATAACTCAATTCCATATACCCGCTCTAAATCATTCGTAATTAGAGACCGTGTGAAAGCCAACCTAGAGGAAGACGGAAGTGTTAGAATTGTGTACAACAACGGATTTACCATTTTCTCTACTTTAATTGATGGTGATAAGGTTGTTGAAGGTAAGAAAGTAAGTATTGGAGGAAATAAGAAAGGCGACAAAGTGAAGTACACGTTGGGTGATGGTAACGTAGAATATTGGTATGATGATTATTACACAGCTACCGGTATCCAAGAGATCAAAAACAAACAGTTAAAAGGTAAAGACAAAAAGCGTAACGTATTCTACATTAGACGTGTGGAAGTAACTAACGACTAATCTTTTTATGATAAGATATGTATTGATGGCCGCTTTGTTTTTAGCGGCCTCTCCTTTTTTGTACGCTCAAGAACACTCGTACAAAGAAATGAATTGCATGGGATTAATTCCCGAGGATTTCTTGCCTGAGGGAGCCAAGAAATTGATGTTAAACAATGCAAATGATGAAACTCCCAAGTCGAGAAAAGAAACTAAACTATTTACAAAGTTTAACTTAAGAAGTAACTACTCTGCATATAATTGCTTAGTAAGTGGATACGTAATTTATGGTACTCCACTAAATCAATATGTGAATCGTGTTGCTGATAAGTTACTCGAAAAAGATCCTGCAACACGCAAGAAAATAAAGATTTACTTATTCGAATCTTCACAAGTAAATGCATTTACGTTTAGCAATGGATTAGTTCTTATCAATATTGGTTTGTTTGCTAAACTAAACTCGGAAGCTGAATTAGCATTTGTGTTATCACACGAGTTTGCGCACTATACACGTTCACATGCATTCAATGCGTTTCGTAAAGAGCGTGGTGTTGACAAAGAATCGAAAGACGTGGCATTAAGTGTGGATAGAGAAGAGATGGATTATTTCCGCTTTTCGAAAGAACAAGAAACCGAAGCGGATAATTTAGGTTTTGTTACGTTCATGAACTCAGGTTATAAACTAACCGCTTCTATCTCACTACTGGAGGTTTTAGCTCGAGCTAATTGGCCTATCTCTAACAAAGAACTTACCCGCGATTTTTTAGAGAGCAAGTACTTGAAAATACCACAAAAATATTTCAACGACAGTACAGTTAAAGGTTACTCAGTTGATTCATCAAAGGTAGATAAGAACCAAACACACCCTGCCATTCCGAAACGTAAGCAGACTTTGGCTGCTCTTATGATTAAAAACTTTAGCGACACAAGTGTTGGGAAGTTATATCAAATTTCGCAAGACGATTTCGAGCGTTTTAGACAACAGTGCAGAATGGAAATGCCTCGTTTGTATTTACATGAAAAGGAATACCAGCAGTCTTTCTATGCATCTTATGCTTTAATGGGTAAATCGTTAGATGATGAGTATTTGACAACGATGATTGTAAAGAACCTTTACTTCATTCAGTTCAATTTCAATACTAGAAATAAAAATGATGTAATTGAGAGTGAGAAAAAATCGGAAGGGGAGGTTTCGCGTTTTAATTATATGCTCAAGAATATGAGCAAAGAAGAGTTAAACGGTTGGTGTTTACGTAAAGCTTGGGATTACAGTACGCAGTTCCCGAATAATGAAGAGATTCAACTCTTTACGAAAGGTATTACAAAGGCATTTAAAGAAAATGTAAATGGTGAACTTAACTATTTTGTTGGCTTAACCGATTATAACGATTCACTTATCAATAGCTTTTATCAAACTACGGTAGTGGAAGAAATTACCAAACAACGTAAATCTAACAGCGATCGTAAAAGTAATCGTATCAAGGCCAAACGCGGTAATTCTTTCGTAAAGTACTGCATGCCTGATTATATCACTGATGAACGCTTTAAAACAGTATACAACAGTATTGTGGTTAAGAAAGAAGATGGTGAGGAGGAAAATGCTGAAGAGGTAAAGAAGTTAGCTAAAAAGAAAAAGAAAGATAAAACTGAACATTTTAAAGCAGACGAAATCATCTTAGCAAACTTTACTAATATTAAATTGGACGAACGCAAGAGCGACCCGGTTATGTATACTGCTATGAAGGAGCAAACAGAGGAAATGTTGGATATTGTGAAAAGTTGCGCCAAGATGAATGATTTAAATGTAACGATGCTGATGCCTGAAGAACTACAAACGGAGGATTCAGTGTTGTTCAGAGATAGAAACACGATTTTAAAATATTTAAATGAGCGTGTAAAATATGAAGGAAATGATGAGTTTTATGGAACTGATCACAGAGCAGTGAACGAAGCTACTGCCCGATACAATACAAAATATATTGCTGTAGTCTCAGTTGTGGGGGTGTTGTTAAAGAAAGATATTGACCCTACATATGTGTGCGCATCGGTGTTATATCCACCGTTGGCTATTGTTTCATTATACGCATTAATAAAGCCTGAGCGTGCAAGCTATTTAAGTTTTGAATTGTATGATGTGAGTACGGGCAAAAAAGTATTTACACGTTACAAATACTTCAACACCAACTCTAACCCCGATCTTTTGAAGTCGGAATTTTATAACCTGTTTTTAAAGTTTAAAGGAAAATGAGTTTACCTAAATACATCGTAGTTGCTGTCTTTTTCTTTCTGGGTATCGCTCAAGTTCGTGCGCAAAAAGTACCCGGTTATATGGGTAAACGATTAGCTTTTGGTTTAAGCTATGATTATGCCCCTGCAATAGCGCCACTTATTATTAGTACTGAATCAGCGAATGATAATGAATTATTAAATATCACTCTAATGAGCATGGTTACGTCTACACCTCGTATTGGTGCTTTTGGAAGATTTGTGGTTTCAGATCAATCTACATTTGATGTGTCATTCAATACACAAGGTATTACATACGTAACCAATCGTGAAGTGGATGATTACAGTTGGTCTTCTTCTCCCACCTATACAATTGATTATGCTAAATCACGCACAAATTCCTTAACCATAGGAATGTCTACACATCCGCAGAATATAGCTCCTGTAGGCTCTTACTATTCATTCGGACTTATTCTATCTCAAACAAGTGTATCATACAAGGAAAAGAATAGTAACGAGGAAACTTTATCAAACGTAGATATTGGATATCACGGAGCTGTAGGTGTAAGACGCGTATTTAAAGATAAAGTGATGGCCGAATTTGGGATTAACTATAACCTATATTTTGGTGGCTTTTTCACCAGTGGCCGATTTTCAGGATTTGAGCAAAAGCAAGACAATGCGAATAACTATTTGAATTATGCTTATTCAGCTAATGCATGGAATAATTTATTAGTACTACACCTTGGAGTAGCCTATTTGTTATGATAGGCTACACTCCGGTGTGTTCTTATTTTAAGTTCGTTAACATATCAGTAGTCATGGCAGCCAAATCATATTTCGGTTTCCAACCCCAATGTTCTCTTGCCTCTGTATCATTAATACTTTGCGGCCAACTATCTGCTATAGCCTGTCTAAAATCAGGTGAGTAACTTATGCTGAAATCAGGAATATGTTTGCGAATTTCTGCTGCTATTTCTTCCGGAGTAAAACTCATTCCTGCAACATTATAACTACTGCGTATTTTTACTTGTTCTGCCGGTGCTTCCATTAAACTAATAGTTGCGTGTAACGCATCAGGCATATACATCATAGGTAGCTCAGTATTCGCACTTAAAAAGCACTCGTATTTTTGATGTTTCAATGCCTCGTGGTAAATATGTACGGCATAATCAGTGGTTCCTCCACCCGGAGCAGATTTATAACCAATTAAACCGGGGTAGCGGATGCTTCTTACATCAACACCAAACTTTTGATGGTAATATTCGCAATAGCGTTCACCTGCTTGTTTACTGATACCGTAAATAGTGTTAGGTTCCATTACGGTGTATTGTGGTGTGAGTTTCTTTGGTGTAGTTGGACCGAATACCGCAATAGAACTTGGCCAATACACTTTTTTAAGAATACCTTCTTTAGCCGCATTCAACACATTAAATAAGCCTTCCATGTTTAAATCCCAAGCAAAGCGTGGATTCTTTTCTGCAGTAGCAGATAACAATGCAGCTAATAAGTATACTTGTGTAACGCCATGTTTTTTAAACACATCATTCAAGGTGTTTTTGTCCATTACATCTAAAACTTCAAACGGACCATTACTCTGTTCCGGTGCTTTTACATCGCTGGCAATAACATTATCATTTCCGTAAATCGCTCTTAACTCTTGTGTAAGTTCAAGTCCAATTTGACCTTGTGAACCAACGATTAAAATTTTTTCCGTTCCCATGTATGTGTGCTAAATATTGGTGTGCAAATTATAGTGTAAATCAACAACATCAAAATGCAGTTTTGCACTTAATTCTAAACCCGTCTTGAAGTGTTTTTCCCCTGAATTGCAGGCAGCTATCAGGTAAGTTGGTGCATGGAAGTAAGGCATCCCAACATTGTTCTTTGGTAGTTGGTACCCATAAATATCCTCCATCAACAGGGTAACTATTTAGTGTTGATTGATGATAAGTAGGAGGTGTAAATGAAAGTGATGGTAAGTCTATTTTGGAGAGTTGATATAGTTGAACTGCACTCACGCAACTTACCATGAAAATTGAAATCAACACCAAGCGTTTGTGTAAGAGTTGTTGTAGCGTTGGATTGCGAAATAAACTTACTCCCATAGCTATCGTAAAAATAAGATAACCGAAAACAAAACGTGGGGTAGGTCCATGCAAAAACCATAGGCTTAATGCAACGATAACAACAATGGCAAGTATGTTATACTGATGCTGAATGAAATAAGCTCTGAAGGTTTTATTGGTGATAAGTTGGCTAATGAGTAAGAGTAAGAAACCAATTCCTCCAACCAATAGAATTAAACTAAATACATCCAAACTTTTTATCCAATACGGCCACCATTGCGCGAGGGTGAAATAACGAGCAACTTCAATATCAACCTCGGGGGCTCTTGCATAAGCTAAGTTTGCATACACTTCATAGTTAACAATCTCCGGTCTCATTTGCCAGTCGGTATGAAACCAATTGGTGCTTGGTGCAGGAAAAAGAATGTAACCCGATTGAATAACATTGGTAATAAACCAAGGTAAAAAGAAAATGAGGAGTAAAGCGCTTATGGTTAACCAAATTCTTGTACTCATAAGTTGTTGCTTTATCATCACCCAAACTAGTGATACACCAAGTAAAACCAGAGGTAACGCGCTAAGCTTATAAGTTACTAAAGCAAAGGAAAGTAAAATGAGTAACACATAATTTTGAGTAGGTTTAACTTGTTCAGCGAATAGATCAGTAAACCAGCAAAACAGTAATACAATAGCTGATGTTACTACCAAATCATTGGTTACTGCACCTGTATATTTTCGAGTTGCCACTATAGTAAAATATGCTAGCAATACTAAATTACGTAACCAAAACTGTTGTTTAAGGTTTGGTGTAACATACATGCCAACTAGTATTACTAAACCGGCATTAAGCACATACACGGAACGCAGATGAAGGAAATGAAATCCTGAAAATGCGTTTAGTAAAAACCAATTGCTATTGTTAGCTAATTGTCTTCTGATATTTCCAATACCCGGAACAACTGCATATTCCTCTGCCCATCGGATAGCTTGTAAATGATAATCTCCAATATCGCCATCGGCTTTGCGTTGAAGAATAGTTACCAACGTAATGATAAAGAATCCTATTCCAACGGCAATGGTTTGTTTGTTCGCTATATGGTGTAGGCTTGCAATGGCATCTTTCACTAATGATTTCGCATGAGTCGCAAAAGCTAAACTCAACAACATCCAAATGAGTAAATGAGCTGTTAAATCAATACGATGAAAAAGATGAAAAATTTGCAGTACGCTGCCCATGGCAAACCAACCTATCAGCACTACTAAAGTTGGGTGTAGAATAGGAGTAGTTGTACCAATAGCTTTACTAAGCCATTTATTGGCGACAAGCCCTGCTACGAATGCAATCGTTAAATTGTAAAGCAATAACAGGGTACTAAACAGCATATGTATTAAGCTTGTGTTTTATTCTTTTTAAACAGAGCAAATAAAGCTACGAGTAATACGCCACCGTAAAGTAATACACTTGATACGAGTGTGATACGTTCGCCTGTTTCCACTGCCTTAGGTTCGAAGCGGAATTCAATGGTGTGTTTTCCTTCCGGTACTTTCATACCACGTAAAATGTAATCGCAACGGAAGTGAGAAACCGGATTTCCATCTACGTATGCATTCCAACCTTTATCGTAAAATACTTCGCTAAATACTGCCAGTTGAGTACGTGATGTATTGCTCTCATACACCAACTTGTTTGGTTGGTAAAGGGTAAGTTTGATGCTTGAAGTACTATCGGGTTGTGGAGTTAAGTCTTTTACTTCATCTGCAAAGCGCTTATCGATGTAGCACGTTTCTTTTGAATTGAAATGATGAATAGCTTCATATTCTGCATCGGCATTCTCTACCAATTCATAGTTTTTAACAAACCACGCATTTCCGTTTGCAGTAGGATTAATTTGAGCGAATAGGTTGTTAATACTATCTGCCGCGATAAAATACTTTACATTAAGCATGTTGTATATTTCCATCGTACGTGGTGTAAGCAGGTTTCTGCTCGTCATTAATTCGGTATTCAATAAATCAATCACATCTTGGTATCTGCGCATTTTTGCACCATGATATCCTCCAATTGATTTATGGTAGTATGATGTTAATGCATCTTGATCTAAACGTTGAGTGGTATTATACACGCGGTAATGCAAATCCTTGTCTTGAAGAATCATCTCATCTGCCGGAGTTTTTTCTACGATAGCATCTGTTTTTTTGCGTTTCTCGTAATCGCTATTATTCAAATATCTTCTATCTACCCCCCACAAATCAACTAACACAAGTACACCCAATATCAAGGCAAAAACTTGTTGCTTTAATTTACCTATTAGGTAAACCCAAATAGCACCTACTGCAAGAATGATGAAGAATAAACTACGCAATGCATCCATCTGACGAACACTGGCACGCGCTTCATAAATCGGATCCATAGGTAAATTGTATTGTTTTAGTTGCGCGTCAATACTTTCTGATTCAACAGAAGCCATATTTGGCATCAACGCAAAAACTAAACACAAACCACCTACAATGGCCAAACTATATAATACTTGTTTCTTGAGTTGGGCAATATCCGCTTTCTCTTTAATCAAATCGCGAATAGCTAACAAGCCTAACATAGGGAACAAGGTTTGTGCTATGGCTAAAATAAATGTTACTGAACGAAACTTATTGTATAGTGGGAAATGGTAAAAGAACAAGTCGGTTAAGCCCATAAAGTTCTTACCCATTGATAAGAAAATGGCTAAAAATGAAATGCCGAAAATCCACCATTTTTCAGGGCCTTTTACCACGAACATACCTAGCACAAACAAGAAGCAAATGATGGCTCCGTAATAAATTGGTCCGGCAGTAAAGGGCTGTTCTCCAAAGTAAGATGGAATGCCTTGAGCTAGCTGTTTAGCCTGAGGTGCCAATTGCGGATCTGATTTAAATGATTTGGCCATGATTTCTTGCGTATGCTCATCGCCAACGTTTCCACCACCCAAGAAATTTGGAATAAGTACGGTAAACGGTTCAGAAACACCATTACTCCATTGTAATGCATAGTCATGATCTAAACCTGTCGACTTCTCTTCGGTTGCTGCGGGTTTACCTTCTGCTGTTTTAGGCGTTAGTTCTGATTGCCCACGGATACTGTATTTTCCGTATTCTTCAGTAACCAATAAGTTAGTAATGTTTGAACCAACCGCTAATAACGCTGCTACTAATAAAAATGCACCCGATTTAATTAAATTAGGAATGGTTTTATTCATCACGGCTAATACCACTTCTACTAAAATCCAAGCACCGATAATGAGTGCCAGGTAATACGTAATTTGTAAGTGACCGGCTGCTAATTGAAGCGATAATCCGATACCGGTGAGTAATCCTCCTATAAGTTTTTTATCGCCTAAAGTGAGTTTTATACCGGCTAATACTAAAGGCATTAATGCTATGGCATTTCCTTTTCCTGCGTGTCCCGCATCAATGTTAATGAAATTAAAGGAACTGAAGGTGAAAGCCAATGCTCCCACAATAGCGAACCATGGACTCACTTCAAATACCAAAAGCATGATGTAAAAACATACATACAATAGAAATACGGTTTCTAATGGATTGCCGAATACTTTATTGATGAATTGATATACTTCGTTTGATGCGTTGTAATAATAAGTAGCCCCAATCAAATAAGATGGCATTCCGGAAAACATGCTATTAGTCCAAAACGTACGTTCGCCACTTGTTTTCTCGAAGTGTGCAATTTCCTCGTATGAGGCTTTCCATTGCATAATATCGTGTTGCTTTAACACTTTACCACTCATAAGAGGAGAGAAGTAGGCAAACATTACCACTAAAATTACCCCAAGTGCAATTGCATGAGGCAAGAACTTTTTCAAAACGTCTTGTTTGTTCATTCCAGTAAAAATATGGTTTCGAATATAAACGGAATTATGAGTTTTTTTAGTGGTTCTTGCTCCTTAATATAAACCTAAATAAAAACACCGCTTAAGTCTGTAAACTCAAGCGGTGCTGCTTAACATAACCTAACAGGTTACTTGTGTTGATTAATAAGTTGTTGCAAAGCTCTTGCTTGCATTACACCCGATTGGCGCCATACTATTTGCCCATTTTTAAAAATGGCTAATGTAGGTACGCCTTGAATGTTTAATTGCTGGGCCAAAGCCGGATTTTTGTCTACATCAATTTTAATAATTGTTGCATCTTCTCCAATCATCGATTTTAACTCTTCCAAAATGGGTTTCATCATTTTACATGGTCCGCACCATTCGGCAAAAAAATCAACCAATACTGGTTTTTCTCCGGCAATAAGTTGTGCAAATGAAGTTGACATAAGCGTTTAATTTACGGTTACTTTACCTCTTCGTAAGTTACATCTTGTACATCCGATTTGGTGTTATTCTTAGTCATCGGAGGAGTGAAACATTGGCCACCCATGCAACCTATTCCAAGTATACTCATTGCAGCAAAATATACGCCTAAAAACGACATGGCATATTGATGTGCCATGATGGCTTGAATAACTAACGTGATACCCATAATGAGGTATAAAACACGCATAAATGTCCAGCCGGTTAACAAACGTTCTTTCATCTTAACTGATTTTACCGCGTAAGCTCATCCAGCCGCCACCGTTGTATACTTCGTATCCTTTTGATTGTAAAAATCCACGAGCCGAAGAACTTCTCATGCCACTTGCGCAGCAGGTAATTACCGGTTTGTCTTTTTTAATCTTACCTAAGTTTTGTTGTAAGCTTTGAAGTGGAATATTTACTGAACCTTTAATATGTCCTCCATCAAATTCCCCTTTAGTGCGTACATCAATAATTTGCGCACCGTTTTTTACTAACTCAGCCAAATCAACTTTAGGGCCAAGGTTAAATATTTTTTTCAGTAGTGATAACATACTAGTTGCTGCTCATTAAGTAGTTTACATCTAACCAACTTCCTCCGTTTTGGCAATCAACACCAAGACTTTTTAAGTAAGCCGTGGCTTGTCCGCTTCTGTTGCCGCTAGCGCAGCATAAAATAATTGGAGTAGGTAATGATTTGATTTCTTCGGTACGTGCAACAACCTCGTGTAATGGGATGTTGATGCTGTTTGCTACGTGTCCGCCCATAAATTCTTCCGGAGTTCTCACGTCTACAATGGTTCCAATGTTACTCATGTTATTTAATTTTTAGTTGTTTGTTTTTCTTCTTTTTTGAAACTACCTGCCAACAATACTCCCATCATGCCACCATATAGTGTGCTATTAACTGGGTTAGATGTGATAGCGCATGTTCCGTTTGAGCAGCCTACGAAATAGTAGTAAGCAAATCCCATCGCTGCGCCAATAAGTGCACCTAGCAGATAGCTTTGATATTTTTTTAAAATCGGTTTCATTAAAGCATGGTGGTTGGACATACATAATCCGTTACCGGTAATTTGCCTAGTTGCTTAATGGCACTAAATCCACCTTGTACGTTGATGAGGTTATCGTATCCGCGAGCTTTTAAAATAGAAGCAAATACTACCGAACGATATCCTCCTGCACAATGAACGTAATATGTTTTATTCTTATCTACCAGCAACATGCTATCATTTACATAGTCAAGTGGTGCGTTGATAGCTTCGATAACATGCTCCGAATAGTATTCACTGTTTTTCCTTACATCAAGTATGTTGATGTGGTTGTCTTGTTCGTAACGTTTGGCGAATTCATCAGAAGTGATAGATGAAATGGAATCTACTTCTTTACCTGAATTAACCCACGCTTGGAAACCACCTTTTAAGTATCCGATTGATTGATCATAACCCACGCGCGCTAAACGTGTAACAATTTCCTCTTCGCGTCCTTCATCAGCAATAATCAATAGGGGTTGATTGATATCTAAAATGAGCGTACCAACCCACACGGCAAAGCTACCGTCAATACCAATGTTTATCGAGTTAGGAATAAAACCTTTCGTAAAGGTATCTGAAGCTCTTGTGTCTAAAATAAGTGCACCCGTTTCGTTAGCAGCTACTTCAAATTCTTTAACCGAAAGTGCTCGTGTGCCACGATTCATGACTTCATTAATGCTATTGTAGCCATTAATATTCATCAATACATTTTTAGGGAAATAAGCCGGTGGTGGAGTAAGTCCTGTAGTAAGTTCTTTAACAAACTCTTCTTCAGTTATACCTGCACGCAGTGCGTAATTTGTTTTCTTCTGGTTACCTAGTGTGTCTGATGTTTCTTTGCTTAAGTTTTTACCGCAAGCACTTCCTGCACCGTGTGCAGGATACACAATCAAATCATCCGCCAAAGGCATAATCTTAGTTTGAAGCGAATGGTATAAATGCTTGGCTAATTTTTCTTCGGTTAAATCAGAAATAACATGTTGTGCTAAATCCGGGCGACCAACATCACCAATGAATAATGTATCACCGGTAAATATGGCTGTTTGTTTACCCTCTTCATCAGTAAGCAAGTAACAGCTGCTTTCCATGGTATGTCCGGGAGTGTGAATTAACGTAAGTGTTGCGTTACCAATTTTAAATTGCTCTCCATCTTTACCGATGTGTGCATCAAAACCGGTTTTCATCGTTGTTGGTCCGTATACAATCGTTCCTCCGGTTTGCTTAGCCAGATCAACATGGCCGCTCACAAAATCGGCATGGAAATGTGTTTCGAAAATATACTTGATAGTTGCACCACGTTTCTCTGCCATCTCGATGTATGGTGTTACTTCTCTTAGTGGATCTATAATGGCTGCTTCACCGTTGCTTTCGATGTAGTAAGCACCTTGTGCTAAACATCCGGTGTAAATTTGTTCTACTTTCATATCTTTTGAAATGATGATACAAAGGTAGGTGCTCCGAAAAATATAGAATGTTACAAAAGTTACAATTTGCTGTTAACTCACATGATTTATGTGGGTTACGTGGCTGATGAAGGTCAGGATTAGAGCAGTTTTAAGCGCAATTCGTTAATGCGATTATTGCTTACAGACAGAATAGTGAATTCAAATTTACCTAATGTAATTATTTCTCCTTTTGATGGAATGTTCTCATGTTCGGCAAATATGTAACCTCCAAGCGTGTTGTAATCGCCTTCCGGAATGTTCAATTCGTATTTACTATTCAAGTAATCAACTTCTAAACGTGCATTAAAAATAAATTCCTTTTCGTTGAGTTGAACCTCGGCTAATTGCTCTACATCATGTTCGTCTTCAATCTCACCAAAAATCTCTTCCATGATGTCTTCAATGGTTACAATACCGGCTGTTACACCTAGTTCATCTACAACCAATGCCAAGCTTTTATGTTTACGTGTAAACACATTTAGCAAGTCGTTTGCCGACATAGTTTCAGGAGCAATTTCTATTGGCAGTAATATGGCACGAATACTATGTGGTTTTTTGAAAATATCTTTTTGATGCACGTAACCAATAATGTGATCCACTGTTCCTTGGTGAATCAATACTTTAGACAAACCTGATGAAACAAACTGTTGGTATAACTCATCCACCGGAGCATCAATATCCATGCTTACCAACTCCGTTCTTGGTGTCATGCAGTCGCGTAAACGCACATTACTAAAGTCAAGAGCGTTTTTGAAAATTTCGGTATCTACATCTGCATCTTCTTCCAAATCCTCCACACTGTCAGTAACGTATTGGTCTAAATCAACCTTAGAAAACACAGGAGTGCTCTCGCTAAATTGAACGCGTAAAATGTTATTTAAAATAAGTTTGGCTAACCAAGTAATGAAGTGAACGAGTGGCCAAAACAAATAGTAAGTGATAATAAATGGGTAAGCCAGTATACGCAAAATAATATCGGGATTAATGCGAAACAAAACCTTAGGAATAAACTCTGCAGTAACTAAAACAATGGCAGTTGAAATAAGCGATTGAATGAGTAACAACAATAAGGTGCTGTTTGCGGTTGCCGGAATTAACGCAACAATATGTGGATTTAAAAACTCGCCCATGTAAATACCATACACTACTAAACCAATGTTGTTACCTACTAGTGTAGTACTAATGAAGCGAGAAGGATTATTAACGAAAGGAGAGAGTAGTTTGGCTGATAAACTGCCTTGTTTGCTGCGTAATTCAATCAATAATTTATTGGATGAAATGAACGCAATTTCAATTCCGGAGAAAAAAGCCGAAACCAAAATGCTGCAAAGAATAATAATGGTGGTGTTCATGTAAGTGCAACAAAGATAGAAAAAGGAATGAATTGCCACATGAAACAGAAGGCGTTACTGCATGAAGAGTAAGGATGTGTTATTTGAATCCTTTTTTTAAACGGAAGTAGTAAACAGCTCCAAACACTAAACTCAAGGCAAAAAACATATATGCTTTACCAACAATAAAGCCTTCGAAAATGGTAATGTACACAGCAACTAATAAACTTGCTATGGCCAGGATAAGCCAATTACGAACAATAAAATTATGCATCTTTTGGGTCGGGTTTGGTGGGATAATCTTCTTTAACGCCTCTTTTATAAATAATCAGGCCATTTAAAAAATTACGTAAAATTTGGTCGCCCATTGGCTTGAAATTCGGATGATCTTCGTTTCTGAAAAAAGCACCCAATTCGCTGGGAGTAATTCTAAAATCAACCAAAGCCAGTATTTCGATAATGTGCTCATTACGCAACTGCAATGCAACACGCAACTTTTTTATGATATCATTATTACTCATGGATTAATCGTTTAAAAGCAGTTTAAAATAAAACAACGGATTACGAAGTTTAGCACGTAAGTCTAAGTCCTCAAACATACAGCTAATGGTTTCTCTTAGTGCTTTGTTTTTATGTGCTTTGTTCACCACAAAATTAAACAACCACGGGTATTTACATAAGCGCTGCATGGTATGACTTAACTTCAATTCATCCCACTGACGGTTATAAAATGCCTCATCAAATTGTTTCAAAAATGCAGCATCAAAGCGATGATGTTTTATCGCTTCAGCAATATGGTCTGCAGCCATCATGCCACTGTACAAGGCATTTCCAATACCTTCACCTGTAAACGGATCGATAAGTGAACCGGCATCTCCAACCAATAAAAATCCATCGCCACTAAGCTCTCTTTTTTTACTGCCAAGTGGTAAACCCCAACCTTGAATTTTGCCCTGTAACTTGGCATTCTTGAATCGGTCGCGAATATTCGGATTGTTTTCTATGGCCTTCAGCATGTCTGCTTTTAGGTTTACTTTACGTTTACTTACTTCACTACTCAACATGCCTGCACCCACATTGGCCATGCCGTTGGGTAAAGGAAATATCCAAAAATAACCCGGTAACATTTCCGGTAAAAAGTGTAATTCAATAAAGTTTTGTGCATGCATACCTTCTACGCCTTCGTAATAAGCACGAATACCTGCACAATAGTGATCATTCTCTTTTCTAATAGTTGATAAGACCTTCCCAACGATGCTTCTGTCACCTTCAGCACCTATCAACAAATCAATATCTGTTAACGTGATGGTTTCTTCGCCTTTTTGGTAAGTTAGTTTAAACTGCTTACCGGTTCTTGTGATTTCAACCACCTCAGCCCCTTCAATTACTTGCGCATAGTTTCTATCCAAACGTTTAAACAACTCAAAATCGAAATCAACACGCTTGCTAATGAATCCCGGAGGCAATGATTCTTTGCTCATGTCTTGCTTAAACGGAATGTCTATCGCCTTTCCATTTGGTGCTACAAATTTCACCCCCCAACTTTCAATAAACTCATTTTTTTGTTCGTTGAATGCAGGAATGATAGAGGAATCAAGTTGGTTAAGCACATATACCGTTTTACCACTTAAGGCATCACCGCAAACCTTGTCACGCGGAAAAATTGCTTTATCCAATATCGTGTGAGGAATGTTATGCTTGGCTAAAAAAAGCGAAGTTGAACAACCTGCAGGTCCGGCCCCAATGATAACAATGTGTGGTGTTTTGCTTTGCATGTGGTGCAATGATAATAAAAATAGCAGCGTACAACATAGCAGTATTTGTTTTTGGTGCAGTGTCAGGTTAATTAGTCTACCACTTTGGGTAGTTTACCTAATCGGTTAATTGGTATATTTTATGGTGAATAAAATCTAAATGCCACGTTATTAGGGTAAAACTGGTAAGTGATATACATTTTCACGAGGTTTTCTTATAAGCAATTGCTGATAGGAGTGACAAGTAAAATTGCGCCAATATGGCAATGGCTTAATTTTTGGTAATTTCGCAACACCAAGTTTCTTGGCATTACTTGTTTTATACATGAAAGTAGATTTTAATCAATTACCCGATCACGCCCGAGTATGGATTTATGCAGCAGCTAAGCCGCTAACTCCTGAGCAAGTTGCACTAATGCAGCAGCAAGGTGATGATTTTGCCGAGCAGTGGACGGCTCATCAAATGCCACTCAAAGCCTCGTTTACCATTATTGATGAACATTTTTTGGTGTTTGGGGTTGATGTGGCACATCACGACATCAGCGGATGCGGAATTGATAAATCGGTGAGATTGGTGCAAGATTGGGAACAAGCTCTCGGTATTCCTTTATTCAACCGCTTGCAAATAGAACTGCAATTGGGTGATAAAACTCAGGTAGCAAACAAAACACAATTGGCAGAATGGTTGCAGCAGCAAACCATTACTCCGCAAACATTGTTTTACAATAAGTTGGTACAGAACGTTGGCGAACTTAAAAGAGCCTTTTTAGTACCTCTTGAGCAAATGTGGTTTTACCCACAGTTGGTGAAACAAACCGCTTAAATAGGTTGATTAAAAAACAATTTGTAGTTAATCTTGCTTTTTGAACATAAACGATAACAAACCAAAATAAATGGCTGATATAGAACCAAACGATCTTCGCCCAAGGGATCCAAACAATCCCAACAAAAAACCAAAAGTACCACAGATGCCGAAGTTCAATTTTTACTGGATATACGGAATCATCTTTGTCATCTTTTTGGCAACGCTCTTCTTCCCTAAAGATGTAGCTGTTCGTACGAATTGGGTACGCGTACAAAATGATATGATCATGCTCAATAACGTTGATAAAATTACAATCGTTAATGAGAAGATTGCTGAAGTAACTTTAAAAAAAGAAGCTGTTAGCAACGAGAAGTATAAAGACCTTAAAGACAGAGGAGCCTTATTTGGCAGTGAAGCCGGTCCGCATTACTACTTCGAAATTGGTGACGTAACACAATTCCGTGCCGATTTAAAAGACGCGGAAAGCGAATACCAAAAAAGAACAAACCAAACCTTAACCATTCCGGTTGAATACACCACGGAAAAAAATGTATTCGGTGATGTATTCTTTACGTATTTCTTACCAATTCTGTTGTTGCTTGGACTTTGGTTATTCCTTATGCGCAGAATGGGCGGAGGTGCTGGAGGAGGAGGACAGATTTTCAACATTGGAAAATCAAAAGCTCAGTTGTTTGATAAAGAAAACCTAGTAAAGGTTACCTTTAAAGATGTAGCCGGATTAGATGAAGCGAAGGTGGAAATTATGGAGATCGTAGATTTCCTTAAAAACCCGAAAAAGTATACCAATCTTGGTGGTAAAATTCCTAAAGGAGCGCTATTAGTTGGCCCTCCGGGTACAGGTAAAACCTTATTGGCAAAAGCTGTAGCAGGTGAAGCCGGTGTTCCATTCTTCTCACTTTCAGGTTCTGATTTTGTGGAGATGTTTGTGGGAGTAGGAGCAAGTCGTGTACGCGATTTATTCCGTCAAGCAAAAGAAAAAGCACCATGTATTATTTTTATTGATGAGATTGATGCCGTAGGACGTGCACGTGGACGTAACATGGTTCAAGGTGGTAATGATGAGCGTGAGAATACCTTAAATCAATTACTAACCGAAATGGACGGCTTTGCTACCGATTTAGGTGTTATCATTTTGGCAGCCACAAACCGCCCTGATATTTTAGATGCAGCTTTACTTCGTCCGGGTCGTTTTGATAGACAGATTTCAATTGATAAACCCGATTTAAAAGGACGTGAAGAAATTTTTGAAGTGCATTTAAAACCATTGAAGTTAGGTGAAGATGTTAGCTCAGCTAAACTTGCTGTGCAAACGGTTGGTTTTGCCGGTGCTGATATTGCTAATATCTGTAACGAGGCTGCATTGATTGCTGCGCGCAGAAATAAAGCAAAAATTAACATGCAAGACTTTTTAGATGCAGTTGATCGTGTTATAGGGGGATTAGAGAAGAAGAACAAAATTATTACTCCTGATGAGAAGAAGGTAATTGCTTATCACGAATCAGGTCACGCATCTATTAGCTGGTTATTGGAGCATGCTCATCCGCTTATTAAAGTAACCATTGTACCACGCGGACAATCATTAGGTGCGGCCTGGTACTTACCAAACGAACGCCAAATTACCACTACCGATCAGTTATTGGATGAGATGTGTGCAACGTTGGGAGGAAGAGCAGCAGAAGAGGTCATCTTCGGAAAAATTTCTACCGGTGCTTTAAGTGATTTAGAAACTGTAACTAAACAAGCTTATGCTATGGTTTCTATCTATGGTTTGAATAGTAAGTTAGGTAACATTAGCTACTATGATTCGAAAGGCGGAAACGATTACGGATTTACAAAACCATACAGTGAGAAAACGGCAGAGGTGATTGATGAAGAGGTTAGTAAGCTAATCGAATCGCAATATGAACGTGCCAAGCAAATCCTAACAGAGAATAAAACGTTACTCATCAATTTAGCAGAGCGCTTGATGACTAAAGAGGTAATCTTTAAAGATGATTTGGAGGAGATATTGGGCGTTCGACCTTACATTAGCAGAGAGGAAGAGATTGCCAGATTGAACAGCAATCAACCTAAGGAAGAACAAGAACTTCCTGCTGAGACCTCGGAAGATCACTCTAAAACAGAATCAACAGAACCGATTAACGAATAAAGAAAATCCCCTGAGCATGCTCAGGGGATTTTTTATTGCACCACATACATCTTCACGTGTTCAATACCGCCCTCCCAAAAGTGTTCGCCTTTGGGTTCAAGCCCATGCCTTAAATAGAAGTTTTTAGCAGCTAACTGTGCATGCAGGTAAATAGGTCTTCCATCTTTAGGAACGTCAGCAATTAAGCGCAGCAATAAAGCCGCTCCAACTTGTTGGTTTCTATAGTTTTTTCTCACTGCGAAGCGCTCTAGTTTAAACCCTTTTTCGGTTTCTCGCCAACGTGCAGTGCCCACAATTTCGTTGTTTAATAAGGCCACGTAATGATGCGATTCTTCCTCAAACTCCCATTCAATATCTTCCGGACATTCTTGTTCTATCACAAATACTTCTTTGCGAATTTGATGAGCAATGTTCAACTCATCAGGTGTTTCAACCAACTTAACGATAATCATACTACGAGTTTCTAAAAAAAGATTATGTTTGCAAACATAACATCTTATATTATCGCAACATGAGCAACATCGTTGAATTATTAGGCGCTAATGCCGACAGCTTACTAAAGCACGAGTGTAAAACCATCAGCAAAGAGCATATTCACGCTCCAAGCCCAACTTTTGTAAACGACATTTTCGGACAAAGCAACCGTAATCCACAAGTGTTGCGCAGCTTGCAACAAATCTACGGCACTGGCCGTTTAGCAAATACCGGTTATGTTTCTATCTTACCTGTTGATCAAGGTATTGAACATAGTGGAGGAGCATCATTTGCACCAAATCCTAAATATTTCGACCCACAAAACATCGTTGAATTAGCGATTGAAGGTGGATGTAACGCAGTTGCTTCAACCTACGGTGTGTTAGCATCTTGCTCACGCAAATACGCACACAAAATTCCTTTCATTGTAAAAATTAACCACAATGAATTCTTAAGCTACCCTAATAAATTCGACCAAATTATGTTTGGTTCAGTAGAAGAGGCTTGGAACTTAGGTGCTGTAGCTGTAGGTGCTACTATTTACTTCGGTAGCGATGAGTCAGCTCGTCAAATCCAAGAAGTTGCTGCTGCATTTGAGCGTGCACACGAGTTAGGTATGGCTACTATTTTATGGTGCTATACCCGTAACAATGCATTCAAAAAGGATGGTGTTGATTACCATACTGCTGCCGATTTAACCGGACAAGCAAACCATTTAGGTGTAACTATCCAAGCAGATATCATCAAACAAAAATTACCTACAGTTAACGGAGGCTACACTGCTTTAAACTTTGGTAAAACTC
>JACCDH010856981.1_pt1 | contig 38529 bp, 49 predicted proteins | sample 7442481 | NCBI WGS metagenome assembly JACCDH01 (sample SAMN15323433, study PRJNA562643) | freshwater metagenome | isolation source: river surface water | place: USA:Blue River Watershed | collected 2017-08-15 | reverse complement strand
TTGCTCGACGGCCTTCAGCGCCGCCGCCATGGCGGCCCCGCCGCTGCCGATGACGGCGATGTGCAAACCGGCACCCGCAAGTGCATCACGGGGTTTTGTTTCATCTTTGAAATCACCAACCCGGATCAAGCCTTGATAGCCCAATGCGGCGATGGTGGCCAGAATTTGGTCGTGACTCACGGCGGTGTCCGCCATCACCTGTGCTCGGCTTTCGGGATAAGACACCACGGCGGATTTCACGCCAGGTATCTTTTCCAAAGCATCTTGGACATGGGTAGCGCAGGTTGTGCAGGTCATGCCATTCACGGTGACTTCGGTCATTTTTTTACTCCGTTGAATTTCGGGGTGCAGCAGGCATCAGCTTGGCGTTTTCGCTGGATGGCGTAGATGGTCAAGCCGATGAAAATCGCCAGCGCAGGCAGCAACACATAGTCCAGATAGCCGGTCAGCGCGGACAGGCCGACCACCCCGAGCAGAATGATCAGTACGGGGGTGAAACAACATAGCGCCACGAGAACCGTGCCAATAACGCTGACCCGCAGCAGTGTTTTCGGGTCTTTCATGATCAGTTCTTAACTGAAGATGGGTAGCCCGCATCCTCAGTCGCCTTGGTCAGCTTCTGCACGCTGGTCTTGGCATCATCGAAGGTGACGACGGCTTCGCGTTTTTCGAAGGTCACGTCAACTTTACTGACGCCTTCGACCTTGGAAATCGCCTTCTTAACGGTGATCGGGCAGGCCGAGCAGGTCATACCCGGTACGGCCAGCGTGACGGTCTGGGTGGCCGCCCACACGGGGGCAGCAACGGCGGCGAGAGTGATGAGGGCGATAGAGGCAAACAATTTTTTCATGATGAACTCCTGTGGGTTAATAGAAAAATGGCACGACGTAGGGAAATCCGAGCGCGACCAGAACCAGCGCAGCCACGACCCAGAAAATGAGCTTGTAAGTCGCTCGCACTTGGGGAATCGCGCACACTTCGCCCGGATTGCATGCCTGTACTGGCCTGAAAATGCGCCGCCAGGCGAAGAACATCGCGACCAGCGCTGCACCGATAAAGATGGGGCGATAGGGTTCCAGCACCGTCAGGTTGCCGATCCATGCTCCGCTGAAGCCCAAGGCGACCAAGACTAGCGGCCCGAGGCAGCAGGCCGACGCGAGGATGGCGGCCAGCCCGCCGGTGAAGAGCGCGCCGCGCCCGTTTTGTGGTTCAGACATACGGTTGACCTTTCAAATTTGGTTTGGATAGCTTAAGCTTACTTCCGTAGTTATGTACGGAGTCAAGCGATATGCAAAACAATTTTGAGAATCTGACCATCGGCGTTTTCGCTAAGGTGGCCGGGGTCAATGTGGAGACCATCCGGTTCTATCAGCGCAAAGGCCTGCTGCCGGAACCAGACAAGCCCTATGGCAGCATTCGCCGCTATGGCGAGGTGGATGTAACGCGGGTGCGCTTCGTGAAATCGGCCCAGCGGCTGGGTTTCAGCCTGGATGAAATCGCCGAGCTACTGCGGCTAGATGACGGCACCCACTGCGAGGAAGCCAGCGGCCTGGCCGAGCACAAGCTCAAGGACGTGCGCGAGAAGATGGCTGACCTGGCGCGCATGGAGGCCGTGTTGTCTGAACTGGTGTGCGCCTGTCATGCGCGGCAAGGGAACGTTTCCTGTCCGCTGATTGCGTCACTACAAGACGGAACGAAGCTCGCTGCGTCGGCGCGGGAGCCTCACGGGTTGACTACGCCTTAGCGTGCTTTATTTTCCGTTTTCTGAGACGACCCCAGGAACACGATGCGCGATTCGGGTGTCTGCCGAACGCTCAGGCCCGGCGCGGCCTTGACGCGCACCATGTCTTGCAGCGGCACCGGGTCGATGACATCGACCTCACCCGTGAGCAGAGCCGCGACACGGGTGCCGTCGTTGGCAATGGGAAGAAACACGACTTCGTCGAGGTTGCTCTCCCGCTGACCCCACCAGCGCGTATGCACCCCCAGCACAGTGCGCACGCCCGGTTGACGTTCACGCACCCGGAAAGGGCCGGTGCCATTGGCCCGGAACGACGCGGCATTCTCGATCCCCCTGCGCCGGTCCACCGGGCGAGAAGCGTTGTTGGCTTCGGCCCAGGCCTTGTTGATGATCAGGATGTTGGTGATCACGTCCGGCAGGATCGGGTTGGGTACGGTGGTGTCGATCTCAATCTGCAGATTGCCCGTCTTGCGCACCGCCTTGACAGTTCCCAGTTGAGAACGCACATCGGAGCCTTCGCCCCGCGCCCGGTCCAGGGAGTAGACCACGTCGTCGGCAGAAAACGGCGCACCGTCGTGAAACACCACGTCCTTGCGCAGATCAAACTGCCACACCGTCGGACTCTTGAGTCGCCAGGCCACGGCCAGAGACGGCACCAGCTTCAGGTCTTTGCCGCGTGTCACCAGCGACTCGAACACGTTGTTGAGGAAGGAGAGCTGAACGGCTTCGTTCAGTGAATGCGGGTCGAGAGAAAGCACATCGCCCTGGTTGGCCACGCGGACGCTAGCTGCCTGAGCGGTGATCAATGAACACAGAAGCGCCAGCAGCAGGGAAGACAGGGACTGGGACGGTTTCATGCGGACTCCTTGATCGATTTCGGAAACACGGAAGAACTGGCCGAAAGCCATGGGACACGCTCAGCGGGAAGTAGATGACGAGCTTGCTGCGTCCAGAAACGCCAGCAAGGGCTCGTAGCCCTCGTCACGCAGGGCCTGACCCCGCGCAGAAAACACGCCTGGATTGCCTTTCACGCCATGTCCCTCCAGCAACCGGTTCATGAAGTTGAACAGGCACACCGTGAGCACGGTCTCGTGCAGGGCGGCTTCACTCCAGTCGGCTGCAAACACTGCCTGCGCATCGGCTTCGGTCATGCGCGAGGGTTCCAGCGTGAGCTTGCGCGCGTAGCGTAGCAGCGGCTTGAGCCGCTCGTCGACGTCAGCGCTGTCGATGTCCCCCAGCAGGCGCTCCAGCGTGCCGGCCTCCAGCCCGAACGCCTTGGCGGTCTCGGCGTGCACGCCAAAACAGTACTGGCAGGCGTTGAGCCCGGAGACGTAGGCCGCAATCAGTTCCTTGTACCGCGGCTCCAGCGGCCCCTTGTTGCGCAGCGCGGCGGTGTGGAACTCGACCAGTGCACGCCCGGCCTGGGGGTTGAGCGTCAGGATTTGGCGAACGCCCGCATCCTCGGGGAGCGATTTGAAGAAGCTCATGTGTCCTTGCCTTCCTGGTTCAAAATGGTCACAGCACCCGATTCGTCGATCACCTCGTCCAAACGCTCCGAATAGGCCTTCATGGCCTTACGCAGAAACGGCACCTGCAGGCTGAAGTTCTTGCAGCCGTCGCACATCATCAGGTGCAGGTTGAGCGACATCTTCTCGACCACCGACAGCTTGCGCTCCTGCGCCTCGGACACAAGACATGTAACTTCAAGGCAATTCAGTATAATGCAACTAATCTTTCAAACCAGCGGTCTTCCAGGCATTCGCGCAAGCGCAAGCGGGCCCGGTGCAACATCACGTTGAGGTTGGTCGAGGTGATGCCGACCTCGCTACAGACTTCGCGGGCATCCAGGCCCACGTACTCACGCATCATGAACACCTTGGCCGCTGGCCAGGGATGCCATCCAGACACAGTTTGAACACTTTCCAGAACTGTTTGTCTTGCAAAGTCTCGGTCGGGTTGCCCCAGCTCGTGGGGCGCTCGTCGGATTCCCACATGCCACGACTGTTGAACAGTTCGGACAGATCGACCTCCTCGTCGGTATCGCCCGCTGGCTGATGGAACGAAACCAAGCGCTGACGCTGGCGCAGGATGTCGGTGATCTTGTTCTTCAGGATGGCGAAAACCCAGGTCTTGAGGCTGGCATCGCCGGCGTAGGCCGCTGTGTTCTTGAATGCCCCCATCAAAGGCTCCTGCACCGCTTCTTCGGCCAGTTGCGGGTCCCCCAGCTGCAAGGACGCGAACTTGACCATCTTACCCCTCAGCGCGCTCAACTCGGCCAGATCAACCACTCGCACTTACGAAGCAAAATCAGGCGAACCTTCGGACTGGGTCCTGCCGGCGCTCATGGTGTGGTCCTGTTAGACAACTGATTGCGTGCCGCGCTGTAGCTGGATACGGCATACGGAACCATGAAGTTCAGCAGCACGTGGCCCCAGGCGATGGGCCCGCCATAGAAGACGGCCTCGCCCTGGTTGACTAGATTGAGTACGCAGCCCACGACCAGCGAAACACGTAAAGCGCCCACAACGACGCGCCTGGAAAACACCGTGGAAAAAAAATCTGCATCAACTGCTCCGAATGAGGGGTGCGCCACAGCATCGCACGCAGACGCTGGGCTGACGGCTGCGATCATAGCGCAGACGTTGCGGCGCTTTGTCGCGACAAATGACGGCGCCCACCAGACAAGCCTCAATCCCATACCCGCAGTCTATGTGTATCGACAGGCTTGGTCGCTGCGCAGACACCATTCTTACACCGAGCAGGCCACCCATGTAGCACAACCATACGCCTTGCCTGTATCCGCCGAAATCTTACGAGATTCATTGTAAGGATTGAGGTATGGCAGCGACTACACCCCTGCCAGCCCACCGCCGTGCAACCGCGAGCCTGGGACAACCAGCCCACCCCGATTCAGCTGGCCTTGGCCAGGGGGCACCGGTGGCCAACCATCCTGGAGTCCGGCAAAGCGCGGAACCTGACCGAAGCGGCGGAGATGGAAGGGATGGACCGAGCCTATGTGAGCCGGATGGTGAACCTCACCACCTTGGCTCCTGACATCGTGTCTGCCATCCTGGACGAGTCATTGCCGGACCACGTCAGCTTGTTTGACCTGGCGTCTGAGACGCCGCTGCTGTGGGATGAACAAAGGGCGTTAATGTGTTTGTGAATTTCAAGCAGATGGGCGGCTGTCTGGCGGTAGACGCACCTGAAGCTGCAGTCGTGGTCACTTATGCGATGCTGACTGTGCAGAGCGAGAACCGTCATTCGCTGCCACACTGCAGCATCATTGCGAGCCCCCAACCAGTCATTAATCTCAGCCTCCGACATGGCTAGCAACGACAGGTAAGGGGCGAGCTACGGTCGCACGTTTGACGACAGGACACTGTGAAGGTTTCACCTTGCCTATCTTGTGACTTTCGTGGCCCCTGCTCTACCAACGCAGCACGCGGGGCCCCAACGCTCGGCCTAGCAAGGCAGTCAAAAACATGCCCAGTGTGTACCAGATCGCCACGAAGGTGGTCGACGATTCCGGGCAGGCCAGTGAATAGCCTGTAGCGCCGATCGCACCAGCAAGCAACCCGCTGGCGTATCCAGCTTTTTGGAGCTGCGTGGGCGCCAACCCCTTCACGGCCCACAGGATGCCAACCAATGACGGGATCGAAAACCCCATCAACAGCCATGGACACATCAGCCAAGTTTGCCCCAAGATTGCGGACAAACGCTGATCGGGTGGCGTCGTAGCCAGAGCGACCACGCCCACCAACGCCATACTAACAAAGACAGCGCTTACAGCTGCCCGAGGAGTTTTCAAACGAGCGATTGGCCGTGCCAAACGAGCAGTCAAGACAGAAGCGGCAGCAGCCAATGAAACGGCATAAGCCAGCTTGATCCATGGCGCTGGCGTCTGAAACATGACCGATGGGAGTGGGCCAATGATCCACAAGGCCAGGGCACTGCTGATCATCAGCCCCGTCAACATGATGGGTGCCAACCGACGCACCACCACAGAACGAGGCGCTGGACCCGCGTCGCGTGCAAGCATTTCAATCAAAAAATCGGTATTCATGACTTATTACCCCTTGACCAGCGCCGCCAGACGCTTCAGTCCCCTGTGCACCTGAACCTTGATCGCAGACTCGGACGCGCCCGTTCTCTCAGACGCCTCCGCCACCGACAGACCTTCGAGCTTGGTGAGCTCAATGGCCTGCCTCTGCGAGTCGGGCAATTCCCGCAACAACCGTGCCAGATCCCTGATCGCGTGATGATCCTGCGGATGCGCCAGCAACTGCAACTCATCCACTTCTTCATACTCATCGGTCAGGTCATCCTGCCGTCCACGACGTCGCCACAAATCGACCAGCTTGTGCCGGGCAATGGCTGTAAACCAGGCGCTGACTGCAAACGTTCGGTCATAAGTCCCCCGCTGTAAGTGCACCGCCAACAGTGTTTCTTGCACTAAATCCTCGACGTCGTCCTGCAAAGTCGGCATCCGCCGCCGGAAATAAGCCCGCAACCTGCGCGCCATCAAATCCAGCGACTGCCTGTAGGCGGCTTCGTCGCCGGCCTGGGCGCACTCCCACAATGGTCGGATGTGGACCTCGAAGTCGTTTGGACTGGCTTCACTCTTCATTTCGTTAACTCGGCGGACTTGGTTACATAGGCTCGAAGATTTTTGGAATGCTCGGCTTTTTTGATGTAACCGAACTGCCGTTCAGAGCGAAATATCGCACATGAACCTCTGCATGCACCTACTGAGACGGCACAGCCAAAGTGTAACCAGCCAACTTTGGCTGGGCTTAAACGCAGTCCTTGCGTTGATGGCCGCACCCGCCATGGCGCTGTCCCCTTCCTCCTGGGTGGGGAAGTTCGCAACAGACGGCGATATGTGGCAGGAAGTACGTCTGCGAAAAGACCTCAAACCCAACCGTTTTGAGCGTCGAAAATGGGAGGGCGTGCATGCGCTGGTAGTTCAATCCCAAGCCAGCATGTCGCTGATGGCGCGCACCTTGAACATCGATCTGTCAGCCACTCCCGTGCTTTGTTGGCGCTGGCGTGTAGGTGCTGTCATAACCACCGCGGACATGAGCCAGCGCCAACGGGACGACTACGCAGCGCGGGTATACATGAGCTTCCAGCTGCCGGAATCGGCAATGGGCTTGGGACTGCGCACCAAGCTGAGACTGGCGCGTGCCATCTGGGGTACCGACGTGCCCGATGCCGCCATCAACTATGTCTGGGACAACAGCCACCCCATTGGCACCGAACAACCCAACGTGTACACCGACAGGGCGATCATGGTGGTTCAGCGCAGTGGGAACCAGCAAGCAGGCCGATGGATTGAAGAACGTCGCAACGTACTGGAGGATGTGAGCCGGCTGTTTTCGGACGACGCCCGTGCCGTGCAATTGACGGTAACAGCAGACAGCGACAACACCGGGGAAACGGCCCACGCAGGCTTTGCCGACTTCCACTTTGTGCCCGCCGACGTCAAGTGTGATTTTCCTCCCGCTCAACCATGAACTTTGCTCTGAACCGTTTGGGAATGAGGTTGGCACGCTACCTGGCGGCACCACACCATGTACATGAGGCGTCCGCACCTGTGGACCTGGATCGCTTGCGGGCGTGTCTGCAGCCTGCCGATGTGTTGCTGGTGGAGGGCCACAGCCGTTTCTCCGTGGGGATCAAGTACCTTACCCAATCCACCTGGTCGCATGCCGCGCTGTACGTGGGCGATGCGGTGTTAAGCGGGTTGCAGACGCTCCATGCTGCGGATGCGCCTTGCGTCGTGGAAGCGGACGTGGTCGAAGGTGTTCGTGCCGTGGGTCTCAAGGAATTCACGGGCATGCACGTTCGGGTATGTCGAGCCGTCAGCCTTACAGACGAAGAGAGAAAAGCTGTAGTGGGCTATGCCATCGCTCGGCTTGGGCACCGATACGACCTTAAAAACATCTTAGACCTGCTGCGCTGGCTGTTGCCCACGCCCCCGGTGCCCGAGCGGTTTCGGCGACGCATGATCCAACTCGGCAGTGGTGACCCCACACGCGCCATCTGTTCCACCCTGGTGGCTCAAGCGTTCCAGTCGGTGCACTACCCCATTCTGCCGACCGTCGAGCACAGACCAACCAACAACCCAGCCTGCCCGGGTTACATGGAAGAACTTCTGCACATCCGACACCACAGCCTGTTCGTACCCAAAGACTTCGACGTCTCTCCCTACTTTCAGATCATCAAACCCACCCTGTCCACCGGGTTTGATCATCACGCGCTGCAGTGGTCTCAAGACATGTAACTTTTCTGGACAAACGCACGAATAACTAGGCAGGACATTTGAAATGTCCGCCAACAACCTTCAATCAAAGGACAAAAAATGAACAAAATAGTTTCAGGAATGCTGGCTGGTCTTGTGGCCACCGTGGTGCTGTCTGCATTGATGCTGGCCAAAGCAATGATGGGGCTGATGCCCGATGTTGACGTCATCGCCATGCTGGCTAACCAAATGGGCAGCGGTGCGGCCTTGGGCTGGATGGCTCACTTCATGATTGGCATCATCGGCTACGGTGTTGCTTACGCCTTGGTATTCAGCAACTTGCCTCTGGGCGGGCATGCCATTCGCGGTCTGTTGCTGGGGATCGTCGGCTGGTTAGGCATGATGGTGATGTTGATGCCGATGATGGGCGCCGGCCTGTTTGGCACATTGATGCCAAGCGGGATGATGGTGCCGGTCGCCACACTGATGCTTCATGCAGTATTCGGCGTCGTGCTGGGGCTGACCTTCAAAAAACTCGCTACAGACTGAGGGGGACCTTGCATGCGGGCCAAGTTCCTCGCCTTCTCTGTTGGGACGCCGTTTCTGGCAGTGGCTCTCGCGCAGTATTGGCCCGCCGCCTGGTGGCTGATCGCATGCCTGCTGCCACTCATCGGGGTGGGCATCTACGATCTCGTTCAACCTTACCACGCCTTGCGCCGTAACTATCCTTTGTTCGGGCGCGGTCGTTGGTTGATGGAAGGGCTGCGCCCCTTCGTCAGGCAGTATTTGTTGGAATCCGATACCGATGGCGCGCCGATCAACCGCATGTTCCGCAGCATCGTCTACCAGCGTGCCAAGGGCGAGCTCGAGACGGTACCCTTCGGCACCCAGGTTGATACCTATCGCACCGGCTACGAATGGATCGGACACTCGCTTTCAGCCATTGGCGCCAACGCCATCAATACCGATTTGCGTGTGACTGTTGGCGGTCCGCAATGCACAAAGCCCTATTCGGCGAGCATCTTCAACATCTCAGCCATGAGTTTTGGCGCGTTGAGCCGCAACGCCATTCTTGCGCTCAACGGTGCCGCCCGGGACGGCAATTTCTACCACAACACCGGAGAAGGTGGGATCAGCCCTTACCACCTGGAACCGGGAGGCGACCTGGTCTGGCAGATTGGTACCGCGTACTTCGGCTGTCGTGACGACACAGGCCAATTTGAACCCAAAGCGTTTGCAGAGACGGCAACACGCCCCGAAGTGAAGATGATCGAAGTCAAACTCTCGCAGGGCGCCAAACCCGGTCACGGAGGAATTCTTCCAGCCGACAAGAATACCCCCGAAATCGCGTCTATACGTGGCGTCCCCGCGGGAATACAAGTCGATTCACCACCTGTCCACACTGCATTCTCAACACCCATTGGTTTGCTAGAGTTCATTGCACAGTTGCGTCAGCTGTCTGAAGGCAAGCCCGTCGGGTTCAAGCTGTCTGTCGGACGTAAGAGCGAATTCATTGCCATATGCAAGGCCATGGTGCAAACCGGTATCCGGCCTGACTTCATCACCGTCGACGGTGGCGAGGGAGGCACTGGTGCGGCGCCCCTGGAGTACGTCAACTCCGTGGGCATGCCGCTACGGGAGGCCCTTGCATTCGTCGATGACAGTCTGACTGGATTTGGATTGCGTCAGGACATACGTCTCATTGCGTCGGGTAAGATGCTGACAGGGTTTCACCTTGTGAAGAATCTGGCGCTGGGTGCAGATATCTGCAACAGCGCACGAGGCATGATGCTGGCACTCGGCTGCGTCCAGTCGCTGACCTGCAACAGCAATCACTGCCCGACAGGCGTTGCCACCCAGGACCCCAAGCTCTACAGAGGCCTGGTGGTCACGGACAAGCGACAGCGTGTCCTCCAATACCATCACAAGACGGTCCACATCACCGCCGAACTCATTGCCTCGGCAGGCTTGCGTCACACCTCTGAGCTGACGCGCACCCACATCTACCGTCGAGTCAGTCAGGAGTCGGTGCGCCGCTACGATCAAATTTTCCCCTATCTCAAATCGGGTAGCCTGCTGACACAAGCCCCCCCCAACGCATGGCACGTATATCTAGATGAAGCAGATGTTTCCAGTTTCGCTCCCAAGCATTGCTTGACCGAAATCGAGAAACAATGTTGTGAAGTGACATGACACGATCCCCCCGCGCCGCATGGTCTCAGGTCATGTAACTTTTTCACAGCCTCGTTCGAATAGTTTTACAAGACACACAACAACCAAACTATTCAAACCATGCGACCAACCCTTCCCCTGCTCGTACGCACCGATTTCCCAGCCATTCGCCGTCGGCCCCTCGACACCCTGCAGGTGAACCTGGGCTACAAGTGCAACCAGAGCTGCCTGCACTGCCACGTCAACGCCGGCCCTAACCGCACCGAGATGATGGATGCCACCACCGTGCAACTGGTACTGGAGGTGCTGCGGGCACGGCGCCTGACGACCTTGGACCTGACAGGTGGTGCGCCAGAGTTGAACGAACACTTTCGCGACCTGGTGCGGGGCGCTCAGGCTTTGGGCGTGAGAGTGATCGACCGCTGCAACCTAACCATCCTCTCGGAACCTGGCCAAGAAGGCCTGGCCGAGTTTCTTGCCGAACAAGGTGTCGAAGTGACCGCGTCGCTGCCGTGCTATTCACCGGCGAATGTGGACCGCCAGCGTGGCGATGGCGTGTTTGAACGCAGCATCGCCGGATTGCAGGCACTCAATGCGCTGGGCTACGGCCAGGAGGGTTCAGGTCTGGTGCTCAACCTGGTTTACAACCCCCAGGGGCCGGTATTGCCGCCACCGCAGGGCCCGTTGGAAGCCGACTACAAGCGAGAACTGTTCACCCACTTCGGCATTCGATTCAATCACCTGTTTGCCCTGACCAACATGCCGGTGCAGCGCTTTGGCAGCACGCTGTTGAGCAAGGGCACGTTTGAAAGCTATCTCCACTTGCTCAAAGGCGCCTACCGCACCGACAACCTGGAAACGGTGATGTGCCGCACGCTGGTCAGCGTGGACTGGCAAGGGTACTTGTACGACTGCGACTTCAACCAGATGCTGGGGTTACCGGCTTCTCTGCCGGGCAAGACCCGCCCGCACCTGCGGGACTTGTTGACGCACAATGTTGAAAGCCAGCCGATCCGCGTGGCTGACCACTGCTATGGTTGTACCGCCGGGCAAGGCAGCAGCTGCGGCGGTGCGTTGGAAGAAGCCCAGGACACCACGGGGTCCTCGACCACGAGCACATCCGTCGGGGTTGCCTAATGTCGGTGTCACCACGCACCCGCCGTTGGGGCATGGCAGCCTTCGTGCTGCTGGTCCTGGCACTGGCTTACCAGAAACTGGGTCTGGGGCATTGGCTCACGTTGGACCAACTCAAAGCCAGCCGTGACGCACTGGTGGGCTATTACCAGTCCGACCCCTGGCTGACTGTCACCGCATTTTTTGGCGTGTATGTGCTGGCATCGGCACTGTCGCTGCCGGGGGCTTCCATCCTCACCCTGGCGGGAGGGGCGATGTTTGGCCTGGGCGTGGGATTGTTGCTGGTGTCATTTGCCTCCAGTGTGGGCGCGCTGGCGGCCTTTTGGGTGTCGCGCACGCTGTTGCGGGACGTGGTGCAGCAACGCTTCGGAAAGCTGCTGAACACCATCAACGCAGGGCTGGCCAAAGATGGCGTTTTATACCTGCTCACATTGCGCCTGGTGCCGGTCTTTCCATTCTGGCTCGTCAACCTGCTGTTGGGGTTGACCCAGATCGGTGCTCGCCGCTTCTACTTTGTCAGCCAGATCGGCATGTTGCCTGGCACAGCGGTGTTTGTGAACGCGGGCACACAGTTGGCCGCCATTGAATCGACCGCAGACATCCTTTCGCCGGGACTGCTAGGCAGCTTGTTTTTACTTGGAGTGTTTCCCATGATCGCAAAATTCATCGTCAACGCCATGCAACGGCGCAAGGTTTACGCCCGCTGGACAAAGCCAAACCATTTTGACCGCAATCTAGTGGTGATCGGCGCGGGCGCGGGCGGACTGGTGTCGGCCTACATCGGCGCGGCCGTCAAGGCCAAGGTGACCTTGGTGGAAGGCCACAAGATGGGCGGCGACTGCCTGAACTACGGTTGCGTCCCGAGCAAGGCGCTGATCCGTTCGGCCAAGGCAGTGAAGCAACTGCGCAAGGCAGATGCCTTCGGGCTGCGCGGTGCCCAGGGAACGGTGGACTTCGCTGCAGTCATGCAGCGGGTGCACGACGTGATCCGCGACATTGAACCGCACGATTCCATTGAGCGCTACACAGAGCTGGGGGTGGAAGTGCTGCAGGGCCACGCTCGCATCACGTCACCCTGGACGGTGGAGGTAGCACTGTCTGATGGGCGCACGCAAACGCTGACCACACGCAACATCGTGATTGCCGCCGGAGCCAGCCCGTTCGTGCCACCCATTCCCGGGCTGAAAGAGGCCAGCTTTCTGACCAGTGATACCGTCTGGAACCTGACCGCATTGCCCAAGCGCCTGGTGGTGTTGGGCGGCGGCCCCATCGGCAGCGAATTGGCCCAGAGCTTTGCCCGCCTGGGCAGCGAGGTGACGCAGGTGGAAATGGCCCCTCGCATCATGGTCCGTGAAGACCCCGAGGTCAGCGAACTGGTGGCAGAGTCGCTGCGCGCCGATGGCGTGCGCATCCTGACTGGCCATCAGGCCGTGCGGGTGGAGGTAGCCGACGGCGAAAAGCGCCTGATCGTCCAGCACGCGGGCGCAGAGCTGGCGGTGCCCTTCGACGAACTGCTGTGCGCTGTGGGACGCAGCCCGCGCGTGACCGGCTATGGGCTGGAGGAATTGGGCATTGCGCTGACGCCGCGCAAGACCATCGAGACCAACGACTATCTGCAGACGCTGTACCCCAACATCTATGCCGTGGGCGATGTGGCAGGGCCATTCCAGTTCACCCACACTGCCGCTCACCAGGCTTGGTATGCAGCCGTCAATGCGCTGTTCGGGCGCTTCAAACGGTTCAAAGCCGATTACTCCGTCATCCCCTGGGCCACCTTCACCGACCCCGAAGTGGCGCGCGTGGGCCTGTCCGAAACCGAAGCGCGCGAAAAAGGCATCCCGTTCGAGGTCACCAAGTACGGCATCGATGATCTGGACAGGGCGATTGCCGACGGCACGGCGCACGGCTTCGTAAAGGTGCTGACGGTGCCCGGCAAGGACAAGATCGTGGGCGTGACCATCTTGGGCGAGCACGCGGGTGACTTGCTGGCTGAGTACGTGCTGGCCATGAAGCACGGCCTGGGGCTCAACAAAATTCTGGGCACCATCCACACCTACCCGACGCTGTCCGAAGCCAACAAATATGCGGCAGGCGAATGGAAACGCGCCCACGCGCCACAAAGGGTGTTGGCCTGGCTGGAACGTTTTCACGCCTGGGAGCGCGCATGAGACTCGACCGACGCCAATGGATGGTGTTGTGCGGAGCAACGGCCCTGACACACTCCGTCCTCGCGGCGGCGTTTGATCACAGACACGCCGTGTGGAGCCGTCTGCTCAAGCAACAGGTGGTGTTGCAACGCGGGGGGCAGGCCTCTCAGGTGTATTACGCCGGGATGGCGGCGCAGCGCAGCGAGCTGCAGAGCTACTTGCGCCAACTCTCCTCGGTGTCGCAGGGGCAGTTCGACGGTTTTGCCCGGGCGCAGCAAATGGCGTTCCTGATCAACGCCTACAACGCGTTCACCATTGAGCTGATCCTCACCAGCTATCCCCGCCTGGAGTCCATCAAAGACCTGGGCAATTTTCTCTCCAGTCCCTGGAAGCAGCGTTGGATTTCACTGTTGGGCGATACCGTTTCGCTCGACGACATCGAGCACGGCATGTTGCGCAAGCGTGGCGTGTACGACGATCCTCGCATTCACTTCGCGGTGAACTGCGCCTCCATTAGTTGTCCCATGTTGCGGGAGGAGGCCTACATCCCCGAGCAGCTGGAACAGCAACTCGAATCGCAAATGCGCCGGTTCATGGGCGACCGCGAACGCAACCGGTGGAACCAGAAGGCCGAGCGGCTGGAACTCTCGCGCATCTTCGACTGGTATGCCGAAGATTTCCGGCTTGGCCATCAAGACATCTTCTCATTGCACGGGCTGTCAGCACGGTTCGCCGACGTCCTCGCAGACCGGGAGGCCGACCGTGCTCGGGTCCGCTCCACGCAGGTTCTGATCACCTATCTGGACTACGACTGGCGACTCAACGACGCGAAGGTGACGTCATGACCACCCCTGTCCTGTCGATCATCGTGCCTGTGCTGAATGAGGCAATAGGCATTGAAGCCACGCTGTTGGCTCTGGCGCCCTTGCGGCAGCGGGGCGTCGAGGTGATCGTCGCGGATGGCGGCAGCCGCGACGAGACGGTATTGCTTGCGCAGCCTCACGCTGATACCGTGTTGAGCGCACCACGGGGTCGGGCCAGTCAGATGAACGCTGGTGCCGCCCAGGCGCGAGGCGAGGTGTTGTTGTTTCTGCACGCCGACACACAGCTCCCAGCCATGGCTGACCAGTGGGTCCTGGAGGCCATAGCCTCGGGCTCCCTATGGGGGCGTTTTGACGTCCGCATCGGCGGCCGATTCTGGATGCTCCGCGTCATCGCGGTGTTCATGAATGCCCGTTCGCGCTGGAGCGGCATCGCCACCGGGGACCAGGCCATGTTCGTTGAGCGCAAGGCATTCGAACGCATAGGTGGCTTTCCGGAGCAGCCGCTGATGGAGGACATTGAACTCTCCAAGCGTCTGCGCAGCGTTGCACCACCCGCCTGCCTGCGCAGCAAAGTCACCACCTCCGGCCGTCGATGGGAAAGCCGGGGCTTGTGGCAAACCATTTTCTTGATGTGGCGTCTGCGCTGGCTTTACTGGCGCGGCGAAACCCCAGAGCGGCTGGCGGAGGCGTACCGATGAGCACCGCCTTGATCGTCTTCGCCAAGGCCCCGGTGGCCGGCTTGGCCAAAACCCGCTTGATTCCAGCCTTGGGGCCCGACGGCGCCGCCCGCCTCGCGGAGCGCCTTCTGGCCCACACCTTGCAACAGGCCTTGGCCTTGTCGGTGGATCACCTGGAGTTGTGCGTGTCGCCCACCGAACAACACCCGGCCTTTGAGCGCGCCCGCAACGCGGCCCCCGGGCGACTGCACATCACGCAGCAGGGTGACGGCGACCTGGGTGAACGCATGCACCGGGCGTTCAGCCGGGTCTTGTGTTCGCACGCCCGTGTCTTGCTGATCGGCACCGATGCGCCATCGCTGAACGCGTCCCTCCTGGGCCAGGCCATGCAGACCCTGGACTCGCACCCTGCAGTGTTCGTGCCAGCGCTGGACGGTGGCTATGCATTGGTCGGCCTGACCCGACCAGCCCCTGAACTGTTCCAAGCCATGACCTGGAGCACGCCTCAAGTGATGGATGAAACCCGCACCCGCGCTCAGCGCATGGGCATGCCCTGGTTCGAATTGCCGCCGGTGGCCGACATTGACGAAGCTGCCGATCTGGTCCACCTGCCGGAGGGCTGGCAGTGATGAAGCGCCTCATTCTGGCCGGTGCTGGGCATGCGCATGCGCAGGTGCTGCAGGACTGGGCCGACGCACCGCTGCCTGGGGTCGAAGTGGTGGTCGTGTCGCCCCACGCTTTGGCCCCCTATTCAGGCATGGTGCCGGGATGGCTGGCGGGCACCTACGCTTTTGACGAGATCGTCATTGACTTCATCGCACTCTGTCGACAGGCCGGCGCTCGGTGGGTATCGGCAGCCGTCGACAGGCTGGACACAGAACGACAGTGCGTCCACCTGAACAACGGTGAAACGCTGCGCTATGACACCTTGTCGCTCAACATTGGCTCGACGCTGACACCTCCGGTAGGCGACTTCCCGGCTCAGGTGCTGTCAATGCGGCCTTTGTCGCAATTGCGCACCGACTACCAAGCTTTGCTGGATCGTTGGCGCAGGGACGACAGTGATCGGCCCTGGCAAATATCGGCGGTGGGCGGTGGCGCGGCGGGATTCGAGTCGCTCCTCGCCGTGTTGCGGCGGCTGCGTGCGCTGCGGCCTGAGCGCCGCGTACAGGGTGCGCTGCTGACCCGTGGCCTGGAACTGTTGCCTGGCTACCCCGCCTCCGTCAAACGCCAGGCCATGGGCGCGTTGAAGGCCGCCGACGTCACGGTGCAGCTGGGCACCGATTGGTGCGAAGCGGTAGGACACAGCAGCGATCTGGTGCTATGGGCCACGGGTGCGCAAGCCCACGCGTGGCAACGCAGTCCGGAGCGTCGTGGCCATCTGGCGACCAGCCCCGAAGGTTTTGTGCTGGTCGACGACTGCCTGCGCTCGGTGTCCCACCCCAACATCCTGGCCGCTGGCGACTGCGCGCATTGGCATACACCCTTGCCCAAGGCTGGCGTGTACGCCGTTCGCATGGGACCCGTGCTCTCGCACAACCTGCACGCTCAGTTGACAGGCGGTGCACTGAAATCCTACGCACCGCAGTCGCACTTCCTGTCCCTGCTGGCCACGGCTGATGGCCGCGCCATCGCTTCGCGCGGCCGTTTCAGTCTGGCGGGCCGCTGGGCCTGGCACTGGAAAAACCACATCGACCGACGATTCGTGCAGCGTTTTTCGTCTGTTCCCTCCCAATCCAACCCTATTCAAGGAGAAACCCCATGAACCCCACCCGCCGCCTGATGTCCTTGGCCACCGCTGCCGCCATAGCCACCCTGGTCGCACCGCTGTGGTCCTCCCCGGCTTTGGCCCAAGGTACACCGCTGAAGTTTGGCGTGGGCATGTTCCAGCCTGACCGAGAGAAAAACGACGCCACCTACCGCCCCTTGGCCCAGCACCTGTCATCGCGTCTGGGTCGCCCGGTAGAGCTGCGCACGGTAGACAGCTGGGAAGGCCTGGCCAAAAGCCTGGCCAATGGCGAAACCGACATCGCCCTGATGGGCCCATGGGGGTACGTGTTGGCCAACCACTTTGCCGATGCGCAGGTGATCTCCACCATCCTCTACCAAAGCAAGCCCGAATACTTTGCCATGATCGTGACCCACCCGGAGTCTGGCCTGAACAGCGCGCAGGACCTGATCGGCCCCAAAGGCAAGGGCCGCAGCTTCGCGTTTGGTGACAAGGGCTCCACCTCGGGTTACCTGATCCCGCTGCATTTCTTCATGCAACAGGGCATCGATCCCGAAAAGCACTTTTCTCGCGTGCTGTACACCAAGCACCAGGCGATTCAGACCCAGGTCACCGCCGGGCAATTGGACGCTGGGGCTGACTACAACCGCAACCGCACCGCCATGATTGACCAAGGTCTGATAAAGGCCGAACGCAGCAAGATCATCTGGCAATCGGCGCCACTGCCCAACGACGCAGTAGCCGTCAGCGCCACCTTGTTCAAGGACAAGGCCTTCGTCAAGCGCGTGCAGGACGCTTTGCTGGAAGTCGGCCCGCTGCTCAAGAGCCAGCCGCAACTGTTGCCCGCCAACTACACCGGCTTCGTCAGCACCGATAACGCTTTTTACAAACCCATTCGGGACGCGGGCCTGGCCACCGGCAAGCTGACCCCGAAGCAATAAACCACGATGCACGCGCTGGACTCCTCCTCGCCCCGCGCCTGGCTGCCCCGTGGTCGGCTGGGCTTCTTCGCCCTCGTGTTGGCGTATGGAGCCCTGGTGCTGGCCTGCCTGCTGACGCTGCTGGCTGCAGGCGATCTGACCTGGGGCCGTGCGCCGTGGCAGAACCTGCTCAAAACGGTGTCTGAGTTTGCCCATCCGAGTTTCCTGGACCTGTGGTTCGGCCCTGAGCAACTGGAATTCCGCAGCGACGATGGAACACTCCTGCGTGTGGAAAATCGCCAGCTGGTGGAAGCCGAATTTCTGGCAGGGCTGGCGCGTGCCACATGGGCCACCTTCCAGATTGCCACGCTCGGCTCCTTGCTAGCGGCGGTGCTGGCACTGCCCCTGGGCCTGCTTGCGGCGCGCAACCTGCACGCGCCACGGGCGCTGGCGTGGGCGGCGTCCGGTGTGCTCGATGTATCGCGCGCCATTCACACCCTGGTGTTCGGCCTGGTGCTGGTCGGTATTGTGGGACTTGGGCCCACCGCTGGAATCCTGGCCATCGCACTTCACTCCATGGGCACCTACGGCAAGCTGTACGCCGAAAGTATCGAGACGCTCGACATGGGCGCGGTGGACGCGGTGCGCGCCACGGGAGCGTCGCCCTCGCAGGTGTTCTTCAGTGCAGTATGGCCGTCGGTGCTGCCGCAGTTCGTCAGCAACCACCTCTACATTTGGGAGTTCAACATCCGTGATTCCACCATCCTGGGCCTGATCGGCGCAGGTGGATTGGGCCTGTTGATCTCGGAGGCGGTCAGCCTGTTTCAATGGAGCCGTCTGGCCTCCATCCTGCTGGTCGTGGTGGTGCTGGTCACGGTGTTTGATACGCTATCCCGCCGTATTCGGCAAGCCCTGTTGTGAGCGCCGCCATGAAAGACGCCATCATCCAGATCCGAAACCTCCAAGTGGAGGTCGGCGGGCACATGCTGCTTGATGTTCCCACGCTCGCCATCAGGGCGGGCGAGCACGTGGCACTGGTGGGCCCGAACGGGGCCGGTAAAAGCTCGTTGCTGAAGGTGATCGGCGGGTTCCTGCCGGCCACCCAAGGTTGCCTCACCGTGCTGGGCCGTACTTTTGGCGGTGCCGAGGCGCCCACGCTCCCCCCTCACCAGTGGCGCGCGCTGCGAGCCGAGGTGGGCCAAGTGATGCAAGGCTTGCACCTTGTACCGCGGCTCACCGCTCTGGAAAACGTGATGCTCGGCGCACTGGCCCGCCCAGGTGCCATCCCCGCATGGCGGTCTTGGTTGCGCTGGTATCCGCCCGCCTTGTGCCAGGAAGCCAGCTCAGCGCTGGGCGAACTGGGCCTGGCGCACCGGCTGCACGCACGAGCCGACCAGCTCTCCGGCGGTGAACGACAAAAAGTCAGCCTGGCCCGCCTACGCCTTCAACAACCCAAATTGATACTGGCCGACGAACCCACCTCGGCCCTGGACCCTGCCGCCACACAGCAGGCCTGCCAGGCCCTGTTGGCCGTAGCACGCCGGGCCACCCTGGTCACTGTGGTGCACGACCCGACCCTGCTGCCCCTGCTGGCCGACCGCGTCATCGGGCTCAGAGGCGGGCAATTGGCGTTTGATGTTGCCGCCGACGAGTTGGACACTGCCCGCCTCCAGGACCTTTACGACGGCAGGCAAGACGGCTCGTCCCAGTACAGCACCATGGCGTTACCTCCCCCCTCCGCGGCGGCTCGTGAACCTCAAGCCACGGTGTTGATGCCAACGCCGCATGAAAGGCCATCCCTCGCATGAGTTCATCCATGACACCAGGGCGCACCTGCCCGATCGCATACCACTACGGGCCAGCCGTGTTCCGTCAACCCGAGCCCGCACATCTGGCTGGGCTGGACGTGCTCTATGTGGTGGGCGGTCTCTACGGCAATGAACTTGCCTTGTACGAAGTATTGCGCATGTTCAATAGGGAAAGTGGCCATAAGCAACTGGTGTTCAACGGCGACTTCCACTGGTTCGACGCCGACCCCGCCACCTTCGACCGCATCCAGCGCGAGGTGCTGCGCCATGTGGCATTGCGCGGTAACGTGGAAACCGAACTGGCGCAGGACACGCCGATCTCGGATGCGGGCTGCGGTTGCGCCTACCCCGACTGGGTGGACGACGGTGTGGTGGACCGCTCCAACCGCATCCTGCAGCGCCTGTGGGCGGCAGCTACCCCCACACACCGCGCAGAACTGGCCGCCTTGCCCATGTGGCAAACGGCGTCGGTCGGCGACATGCATGTCGGCATCGTGCATGGGGATGCGCAATCGCTGGCGGGTTGGGGCTTCGCGCAGGAGCACTTGGCCGACAAGGCTCACCGCGAGCAGGTGCGCGAGTGGTTCGAACAGTCGGGCATGGATGCCTTTGCCTGCAGCCACACCTGCTTGCCTGTTTACCAAAGTCTCAAACTCCATGGAAGGCAACAGCCCGGCTGGGTGTTCAACAACGGCGCGGCGGGCATGCCCAACTTTCAAGGCGACCCAGCGGGTTTGCTCACCCGCATTGCCCTCACGCCTTACCCAGGTTACAACAGCCGAATGGGCGTAGTGCACGGACAGATTCACATTGATGCATTGGCCATCACGCCTCCCGCGTCAGAAGTGCAACAACGCTTCTTGACCCAGTGGCCACCGGGTAGTGATGCACATGCGTCTTACTTTTCCCGCATCGCCGCGGGCCCCAACTACCACCCGAACCAAGTCATTCGACAGGAGGATTGAACATGCTCGCCATCGTGGGAGGCACCGGCCTCTATGAACTGCCAGGACTCGACATTCAACAGCGCATCCATCGGGCAACGCCTTTTGGCGAACCCTCAGGAGAGATCCTCAAAGGAAAGTTTGGGCAAAACGAAGTGCTGTTCCTAGCTCGCCACGGCTCCGGGCACCGCCTGCTGCCGCACGAGGTGAACTACCGAGCCAACGTCTTCGCGCTCAAGCAAGCCGGCGCCACCATGTTGCTGGGTTTCTCTGCCGTAGGCAGCCTGGCCATGGAAGTCAAACCCGGCGACCTGGCCATGCCGGAGCAATACTTCGACTGGACCCGGGGCAACCGGCAGCGCACCTTCTTCGGCAGCGGCGTGGCGGCGCACGTATCGACAGCGCAACCGGTGAGTGGCTCGCTCGTCAACGCTGTGCAGGCAGCGGCTCAGCGCATTGGGCAAAGCGTTCACCGAGGCCTGACCTACGCCTGCGTGGAAGGCCCGCGCTTAGGCACCCAGGCTGAGAGCCACTTTCTGCGCAAGGCTGACTGCCATCTGGTGGGTATGACCAACGTGCCCGAAGTATTCTTGGCGCGTGAGGCTCAGATGGCCTATGCCACCGTGGGGCTGGTCACCGACTACGACTGCTGGCTGGACGACCCGTCGCAACACGTCAGCGTGTCGGGGATTTTCGAACTGTATGGCAAGACATTGGGCAAAGCATTCCAACTGCTGGATGCCCTGCTGAGCCAGCCGTTGCCTGAGCCAGAAGTCGAGATACGTACCTCGCTGGCCACGGCCATGCTCACACCCGACTCGGCACTTACTGCCGACCAGCGACATTTGCTGGACGTGTTGCGCCAATGAGGTAGCCATGGACATCGTTGCACATGGTCTTTGGGCGACGCTGTTGTGTCGTTGGCGGGGTCGTGAACGCCCGATGCGAAGAACCACTGATGCGTGGACGGTTGGCCTGGCCGTGGCGCCAGACCTGGTTCAACTCACACCCATCGTCATTGGCGCATTGGTGCTGCCCGAGGGCTGGACAGCGTTGCAGGCGTATTTCCATGCGCTGCCACACTACCTGCCGGTACTGCCGCCATTGGCCGAGGCGCTGATGCACCATCTGCACTGCACCATGCACAGTGCCTTGGTGACAACAGTGGTCACTTTGCTGGTGTGGTGGCGATTGCAACGCCTATGGTGGCCGTTACTAGGTTGGTGGATGCACATCGTGATCGATGTCTTCACTCATTCGGCAGACTTTTATCCATCACCCGTGCTGTACCCCATCACACAACAGGGTTTCGATGGTTGGGCATGGAACAATCCATGGCTGCTGATGGTGAATTACATTTTCATCTTGCTATTGTGGGTGGTCACAAAAGATCCCCGCCCCCACTGAGATTGCAATGACATGGCGCATGCCCACTGGCGACGCTAGCAACACCTTTGGATTAATTCAGATTACCAACTATTTTGCCCACATGGAACCGGATGGCACGAGGATCATGACCGCAAAACACTCGCGCCTTCTTAGGAGACTCCACCAGCTTCTAGCCTTCCTTGAAACCCAGTTGGCGGAAACGCTCTGCAGGGATCTGCGTCTCAATCAGCGGGTCATGCCCATCAGGCTGCTTCGGTTCCTCGGGCCATAGCTCCAGCCTGGCTCCCGGATGTACTGCTGAGGCAACTCCCAAAAACCACGACTTCCGTGGCTGAGAGAAACGATTTGCGCACAAAACGAGACGCTGACACACATAGACATCGACGATGTCTGTACCACTTGCCCAAAATGCTCCGATCAAGGAACCCACGCCAGATCACACCACCAAGTCGTAATTAATGCCTGCTTGCTCAAGGACTTTCATGACACCTAAACCCACCTTGCAAATTGGTTTTGTCGTATTTTTTAAACTAGATTAATTGCTAATAATTGACTCACACTAAATACACAGGCAAAACCACCATCAAAGGAGCAAAATTTTGGATTCTCTCAGTGCCGCTTTATCAGCCATGTCTATGCGTGCGGGGGTCTTTTACAGCGGCAGTATCTGCGGCTTACACGACTTTGAGCATGACGTTTTCAAGGGACACTTACACCTGATTGAGCGCGGGCCCATCGTGCTGCAAACGCAAAGACAAGCCGATGTTCATCTGAGCGAGCCCACCGTGCTATTTTTGCCACGACCCCAATGGCACCGACTTGTAGCCGAAGATGGAGCAGGAGCCGACGTGGTCTGCGGCACCATCGCTTTGGGTGGTGGCGTGCACAACCCGATCAGCGCCTCTCTGCCCGATGTGGTTCAAGTTCCTCTTTCGGCCATGCCCGGCGTTGAGGCCTTGCTAGGTCTGATGCGGCACGAAGCTTTTGAAGACCAGCCGGGTCGCCAGGCTGTAATGGATCGCTTGTGTGAAGTGCTGATCTTGAAGCTGCTCCGCCACTGTATGGCCCAAGGTATCACCTCGGGAGGGGTACTAGCTGGCTTGGCCGATCCAAAGCTGTGCAAGGCTATACGCGCCATGCACGACGACCCGGCAAACGACTGGGATTTGCTTAGCCTAGCCGCCGCTGCAGGCATGTCGCGTGCGCGTTTTGCGAACCAGTTCAAAGTGGTGTTGGGTAACACCCCAGCGCACTATCTAAGCCAGTGGCGCATTCAAATCGCCCAGCAGCTGATGCAGCAAGGCCAAAGCATCCAGCAAGCTGCGCACGCTGTAGGCTATGGTAGCGCTAGCGCCTTCACACGGGCCTTTGCGCGTGAACTGGGCATTTCACCGGGAGCCTGGTTGGTAGCGACATCGCAAAATGGATTAAGTCCCCGGCACTGAGACTTTCGGTCAACTGGATGAGCCTTTCGAACTGAGTTCTCAAACATTCACGCTTAAGATGGATGAACTAACATTTATTTCTTCCATGCACCCGTACGACTCTCCAAGCAGCTTGACCATCTGGTGTCTTTGCGCGGAATGGTGTGTGATTTGTCGCGAATTCAAATCTACCTTTTTGAACCTGCAATCCGTCCATCCAAAGCACCAATGGCGCTGGATAGAAATTGAGGATCACGATGAAGCGCTTTCCGACATCGACATTCAGGGTTTTCCCAGCGTCGTCATTGCAAGTAGCAAAAGCCAATGGTGCTTTGCAGGCACCATAGAACCACGGACCGATACTCTTTTGCGAATTGTTAGGGCATCACTGGCCGGCGAACTGAGGCTGACAGCTGCAGATGAAAAACAATGGGAAGTCTTACTAGGGCTTTGATGCCCTTTAAGTTGATGACCGTGAAAAAAATCATTTCCAACCATTCCGGAAAAATTTTCATTGCCGCTTTTGTGCTGCTGTTGGCGCTTGGAAATTACTACTACCGCTGGCACCTCAAGCCACCCGTGCCGCAATACAAAAGTCAGTGTGAAAAAGAAATTGCCGAACTGGATCAGACCATCAAGAACCAATATGGCACCGGAGCGCTTCGTGTGCTGAATCTGCGCGATGATGCAAAGGTGACAGAAACCGAGATTAACGTTGCGCGAAGCATTCGCAGAAATGCAGTTCAACTTTTGCAAGCCCACCAACAAAGACTTTGTCTTGAGGACATGGCTAAGGCACGGCAAGTCATGAAAATGCGATAACGATTTGCTAACGATCAGTCATCTCGACGCACCGTGCGTTTGTCGCGCAGGGTCATGAACTCTTCGGCCGATGTCGGGTGGATGCCGATGGTGGCGTCAAAGTCGGCCTTGGTCGCCCCCAGGTTCAAGGCCAGCGCCAGGCCCTGAACGATCTCGGGCGCATCCGGCCCCACCATGTGCGCGCCCAGCACGCGCTGGCTGGCGGTATCGACCACCAGTTTCATCAAGGTTTTTTCGGGGCGGCCCGAGAGCGTGTGGCGCATGGGCTTGAAGCGCGATTCGTACACGTCGATCTCGCCGTACTGGGCCAGCGCCGCCTCTTCGCCCAAACCCACCGTGCCAATCGGGGGCTGGCTGAACACCGCCGACGCCACATGGCCCAGCTGCGCAGCCTGGCGCTTGGGCCCAAACAGGCTGCGGGCCACCGCACCGCCTTGCGCCAGCGCCACCGGGGTCAGGGCGATGCCCTCGGTTACATCGCCCACAGCGAAGATGTGGGGCCCCGCGGTTTGGCCAAAAGCGTCCACCTTGACACCCCGACCCGGGGCTGCGCTCAGGCCGGCTGCGGCCAGGTTCAGGCCTTCGGTTTGGGGCGTGCGGCCGGTGGCATACATCACGGCATCAAAGTGCTCTGCGCCCGTCACAGCGCCATGCAGCTGCACCGCGATCTGGCCGTTGTCCAGGCGCGCCAATGAAGCAGCCTGGGTTTCGGTCAGGACGCGGATGCCCTTGCGCGCGATCTCTTCGTGCAGGTGCTGCGCCACCGCGCCATCGAAGCCGCGCAGCAACTGCACGCCCCGGTGGATCAGCGTGACCTCGGCGCCCAAACCGTTGAAGATGCCCGCAAACTCCACCGCGATGTAACCGCCCCCCACCACCAGCACACGCCGTGGCAAGGTGGGCAAATCGAAGGCCTCGTTGGAGGTGATGGCGTGTTCGATGCCCGGGATGTCGGGCAAGGCGGGGGTGCCGCCCGTGGCGATCAAAATGTGGCGCGCCGTGATGCGCTGGCCGTTCACGCTGAGCGTGTGTGGGCCATCAAAACGGGCATGGCCCTTGAAAATCTGCACGCCCGAGTTCTTCAAGAGGTTTTCGTAGATGCCACTCAAGCGCGTGATCTCTTGCTCCTTGGCCGCCACCAAGCGGGGCCAATCGAAGGAGGCCGGGGGCACCGTCCAGCCAAAACCGGCCGCGTCTTCCAGGTCTTCGGCGTAATGCGAGGCCTGCACCAACAGCTTCTTGGGCACGCAGCCCCTTATCACGCAAGTGCCGCCGTAGCGAAAGCCCTCGGCAATGCCCACCTTGGCCCCCAGGCTGGCCGCCACGCGCGAAGCGCGTACGCCGCCCGAGCCGCCACCGATCACAAAAAAGTCAAAGTCGTGTTGCTGCATGTTGCGCTTTCATCCCAAAGTGGGCTTGATTTTGACAGCACGCGCAACGCATCGCAGGGGCGCGCTCAATTGGGGTCAAGACCCTGAGACGAATGGTCAATTCCATAGCGTCCAGGGCTCATACGATCACCAGTCCTTCACACACACTATTCGGAGAACCCATGACCCAAGCCTTCATCCAGAACCTGCAGCCGATTGACTACGCCAACGCTCAGGGCGCGCAAAAAGACATCCTCGATACTGCCTTGGCGCAGGTCGGCTTCATCCCCAACATGTACGCCAACATGGCCAATGCACCTGCCGTGCTCAGCACCTACTTGCATGGCTATGCCTTGTTCCGCAAAGAGTCTGGCCTGACCGCACCCGAGCAAGAGGTGGTGTTTTTGGCCGTGAGCCAAGCCAACGGTTGCACCTATTGCACCGCCGCGCACAGCATGATTGCTGACAAAGTCTCCAAACTCGCCCCCGACGCGCTGCAGGCCATCCGCGCAGGCCATCCGATAGCCGACGCCAAACTGGCCGCGCTTTACGCCATGACCACCACCATGGTCAAAACCAATGGCCAACCCGACGCCGCCGCTGTGCAGGCCTTTTTGGCAGCGGGCTACAAAGAAAGCGACCTGCTCTACATCGTGCTGGCAATCTCGGTCAAGGTGCTCAGCAACTTCTCCAACCACGCCTTTGGCACCGTGGTGGACGAGCGCTTTGCAGCCTACAAAGTCGCCTGATACCCGTCGCATCACCCGTCAAATCAACCGTCACTTTAGGCGCAGGCCTTGGCGCAGACATCCTCGACAATGTGCGTCCTTCACCGGATTTCTGCCACATGACCCCCACACACGTTCCCGAACAATTTGACCGCACCATGGGCTGCACCGCGGCCGAGCTGATCAGCTGGTTGCCGCGCTCTTTGCCGGATGCCCAGCTGGCGGTGGACGCCGCGCTCGGGCGCTGTGTGGCCAGCTGGCCCGAGGGCTCGCTGCGTTTGCAGTGGTCACCCTTGCCCGATCGCTGCATCGCGCTGCTGCGCATTCCGCAGTTGCAGGTGCATTTTGCGTTTCAGGGGCTGGACGATGCGACGCGTTACGCACGGCAAAAATTCTTTGATCTGCACACCCACCGAGGAGGCGGTTAAGCCATGGCCATTCAAGCGGTTGTTTTTGATGCCTACGGCACGCTGTTCGATGTGTATTCGATCGGCGCTTTGGCCGAAAAACTCTACCCCGGCCAAGGCGCGGCCCTGTCGGTGCTGTGGCGCGACAAACAGATCGAGTACACACGCCTGATCTCGCTGAGCGACCCCGATCCAAAGGGCAGCAAGCACTACCAATCGTTTTGGGACATCACGCGCGCGTCGCTGCGTTATGCGCTGGCGCGTTTGGGCCTGACACACACCCAGGCTCATGAGGACGCGCTGATGGCGCAATACGCCCAGCTCTCGGCCTTCCCGGAAAATCTTGGCGTGCTGCAGACACTGCGACAACGTGGCATCGCCACGGCGATTTTGTCGAACGGCAGCCCCGATATGTTGCATTCGGCTGTAAGCAGTGCGGGCATGGCCCACCTTCTCGACGCAGTGTTGTCGGTGGACAGTGTGCGCCAATTCAAGACTACCCCCACGAGCTACCAGCTTGTGCAGGACCGCTTGGGCTTTGCACACGCTGATGTGCTCTTTGTCTCCAGCAACGCCTGGGATGCGCTGGGGGCCACTTGGTTTGGCTTCACCACGCTGTGGATCAATCGCCAGGGTCTGCCTCCCGAGGCCATTGGCCCTGCACCGCACTTTACGGGCACAGACTTGCGAGATGTGTGCTCTGTGGTCAATACTTAATATTGGTTTAATTTCGAAATATTTTCCTTTTTTGAATGGCTTGTGGAATTTCCCATGACTTTATGCAAGCTTTAATTTAATCCAATTGACATCTTTCTGATTTTTCAAAAAAATTTACAAATCTGTGTCAGTTGCCCTCGGCCAACGTCAGTCATTTGTCAACAACCCCTATTGAGAACCCAGTTGAGACTTCAATCTGCGCCTAGTTGGCCATTTTGATTGACCACCAAGTTAATCGTGACCTTGCCCCTGTTTCGTGGAGTTCATAACCCACGGTTCACGCGGCTTTTTTGCGCTGTACCTCGTACCAGCGTTTTTCGTACTGCATCGGGCTGAGGTAACCCAGCGATGAATGCAGCCTGCGGTGATTGTAGAAGGCCATCCAGTCCATCACCGCCTGCCTGGCCTGCTCTCGGGTCGCAAATTTCTGGCCATGCACACTGGCCGTTTTCAACCGGCCCCAGAAACTCTCCGTCGGCGCGTTGTCCAAGCAGTTGCCCTTCCTGCTCATCGATGAGCGCATACCCCAGTCCTTTAAGGCCTGTTGGAACTCATGGCTGCAATACTGGCTGCCCCTGTCGCTGTGGAATATCAAGCCAGGCGGGGGCCGGCGACGCCACCACGCCATGGCCAGCGCATCCTTGACCAGGCCCGTCTGCATATGCGGCTGCAGGCTCCAGCCCACCACCTGACGGCTGAACAGGTCAATGACCGCAGCCAGGTGCAGCCAGCCCTCGTCGGTCTGGATGTAGGTGATGTCACCACACCAGAGCTGGTTGGGCTGTGGCGGATTGAAGCGCCGCTGCACCAGATCGGGCGCCACCGGCAGACTGTGCTTGCTGTCGGTCGTCACCACAAACTTACGCTTGGTCTTGGCACGAATCCCGTGCTGCCGCATGAGCTTGCGCACCCGGTCTTTGCCCACCCGGATTCCACGGGCCAGCAATTCTTTGTATATACGCGGCCAGCCATATTCCCCCTTGACCTCGACGTGGATGGCGCGGATGTGTGCCAGCAGGGCTTCGTCGCTGAGACGGCGTGCCGGCCCACCTTGGCCAGACTCACGCCGGTGCAGCCAGTTGAAATAACCGCTTACACCGACCTCCAGCACCTCGCATGACACGCTCACCGGCTACTGCCGTCTCATTTGGTGTATTCAGGCGTACCTCGCAGCGTGTCCTGCGCGAAGTACGCCGCGGCATTTTTTTTTTGCGATGTCACGCTCCATACGAAGTCGTGCCACCTCGGCGCGCAGACGAGCTATCTCCATCTGCTCGGGCGTGACCTTCACAGCCTTGCCAGTGACGTCCCCACCGTCGAGCTTGCCCTTGGCGGCCAGCCTCACCCAGTTGCTCAGGCTGGCCTCGGGGATACCCAGAACCTTGGCCACCACCGCAATGGCCTGTCCTGCCTTCACTTGGCGAACCGCCTCCAGTTTGAATTCCTGCGTGTACTGCGCACGCACCTGCTTTGCTGATGTCATCCCTTGACTCCTTGTCGACATTTTCAACAAGGGCTAAGAACTCCACTTTTCAGGGGCAAGGTCACATTGGCGGTGGCCCTGTTCTATGGCTTTTCTGTGGCTTTGGCCTGCTCGGCGTACCAACGCTGGAATGACAAGACCATGAGCGTGGCCTCGGCCGCATCACTGGCCAGCTGTTCGCAGCTCACGGGGATCTGAGCGATGGCGGGATCAGGTACAGCGTGGGCGGCGGCTGCATCAACACCGGTGGCAGGCTGGGCATGGGCGGACAAGGGGCCAGTACTGATGGGGCTGATTGAGTCGCGCAGGCGGTCAGCGCCAGTGCGCAGGTTAGCAGGCACAGACTGCGCATCAGGAGAAACAGCAACTGCAATGGCGGAAACCTTTGGGGGCGGCCACAAGCGCTGAAGTTGGGTTTTGCGAGTGTCATGGTCGGAGGTGATGCGCTGGTTGATCTGTTCTTGCCGGGTTTGGACCTGGGCCACCTGCAGGGATTGCTGCAAGGCGGTGGTTTGTTGCTGCAGTCTCTCTGCGTCCCACGCCTGCTGAAAGCCCTGTTGCCCCTGCTGGTAGCCAGCCCAAAACAGGCCCGCAGCCAGCAGGCTTGAGACGATCCATCGCAGGGGCAAGGCGCCAAGCCAAGGTAATTGCCACGCACTCATGTGGCCTCCGGTGATAGGTTCAGCGGTGGATCCAGCGCTTCAAGCTGATACTTGTCGATCATGGCGATCAACTTGTACGCATAGCGCGGATCGGTGGCATAGCCTGCCTTGGCCACGGCTTGAGCGAACGTTTTGCCTGTGGTGCAGGCGAAACAGGCTGCGTAGCGTTTGTTACGGCGAAGAAACTGCCCATGGTCCATCAAACAGGCCTGCCAATCGGGGTAAGCACGCCAGTCTGCTGGGATAACGACCCACTGCTGGTTCAGAAACTCTCGGGTGTTGAGGGTGATGCGCGAGCCCGTCCAGCTGCGGTCAGCCTTGATGCCAAAGAGGTTCTTGGCCCGTTTGGCCAGGCCCGACTCACCCCAGCCGGACTCCAGAGCGGCCTGAGCCACCACGAAGCTGGCGGGGATGCCTGTCTGCAAGCGGCTGGCTTGGGCAGCTGGGCCAATGAGTGCGATGAAGTCTTGCGGTTTCACAGCATCTCCTTCACGTCTTTGGCTACTTGATCGATGGAGGCGTCGCGGCGCTGACCGATAAAATTGAATACCCAGCGCACCACGGCCCAGCCGGGCAGCCCGCAGGCGAACATGAGCCCGCCCAGGGCGCACAGGCCTACCGTAGAAAACGCCCAGTGGTGCAAGTGGAAATGCTCCACCGTGATGGCACCGCCCCCAATGCTGGAAACCACGGTGCTAATGAGCCCCACGGCCCACTCGCGTTTGTCGCGCGGCGGCGTCATGAGCATGACCACCACGGCGGCCAAAGTGGCCCCACTGGCCACGGCTGCAGCGGTGCCGCCAAAGGCCTTATAGGCGACGGCCGCCCCTGCCACGCCAGAGCTTGTCGGTTCAGGCATACGAATCTCCAAAGTAAAAAACCCGCGCTGACCGAAGCCAGGCGGGTGGGTGTTGGCTTGAATGTTGAATGGACTGTTGAATTGACTGTCGAACGAATTGTTTTTGGACTCAGGCTGCGACAGTTCGGTCGTAGGCCAGGATCGGAATCACACGTCTGGCACTTTGTTTGGGGACTCCATGAACCTGCCCGAAGATGTCTTTGCGGTCTTCACGAAAGTCGCCATCGATGAAATACGGAATGCAACCCGTCAGATACTCGATGGCCGCAGCCAGAAACGGCACGTTGTCCGAATAGGCTGCATCGCAACCTGCATCCCACAGCGGTCCTTGCAAAAACATGCACGAGCCCTTGCACAGTTGCAGCACCGGGCAACTTGGGCAGTCTGCTCTATGGCTCCAGTGCGTGGCGCTGCGCATCTTGACCGCCTGCAGTTTGGACAAATGGCCAATCTGGTGAGGTTGGCCATTGGGCGCAGTGGCAGCTGCGCTGACGTTCTGGCAAGTGATCACCTTGCCGTGCAGGTCCACCGCCAGGTTGTCCGGTTTGTCCATGCCGCACTTTTGGCCCAGCGAGGATGCTGGGCGTGCCGTGCGGATGGACTGCACAAAATCCATGATGCGTTGCTGCGCCACCGACATGCGCGAAGCCAGGCCCAGGCGCAGTTCTTTGTAGGCCAAGGCCCTGAACCGCACATGGTCCTGCTGGCTTTGCAGCGTTGCCGCCAAGCCGCCTTCGTCGTAGGGATCAATGAAAGCACCCTCCCCGATGCTCACGTCCTGGCCAAACCGCTGCTGCAGCCACGCCTGAATCTGCGCCCGACTTTGGTTACTGGCATGAACCATGGTGTTGATGCCGATGCGGCCCTGAGGATGCAAGCGGGCATACAGGTCCAAGATGGCGGCGAATTTCTCAGGGTCGTTCAATGGATCGGGGCCACGGGTCGACTGGCCTGGACCGTCGTGCGACAAGCCTACAGAAAACCCCATGCGGTTGAACCACTCGTTCTTATCCGCGTCGAGCAAACTGCCATTAGTGATGACACTGAACTGAGCATCCGGATACAAACCACGCAAACGTTCGGCCAACGGTTTGAGCGTCTTCCAGTACACCAGGGGCTCGCCACCCCAGAACTCGATGCGCTCGGGTGGTTCAAGAAGCGCATAGGTCAGTTGACTGATGAACGGCTCGATGTCATCCGGGTTGCTCGCATCCGAATGCGGCACAAAGCGCTGGTTGCAGTAACTGCATTCGTAGTTGCAAGACAGCCCCAGGCTGATCTTGAGGATGCGCACCTGGCCCTTGCGGCCGGGTTGGTTGATCGAGACCACCGTGGCATCCCGAAAACTGCCTGGCTGAACCGGCACCACAGGTGTGCCGTCCTGCCAGGTCAGCGTGGACAACTGGTTGTCGTAGTGCAGGAAAACTTTCTGGCCGTCTTGGCGCAAGGCGTGAATCTGAAATTTCATGAAAGGACCTTTTGCGGCTCCTGCAGGCGCGTTTTGAACACCAAGACCGGCCGCAGATCGCGGCAGGCACGGGAGATGGGGTTGACGCCATGGCGGATGTGCCCAGCGAAGAACACCACCCGAGCAGGCGCGGGCATGACCGAGCCCAGCAGGCGATCCTCCTGGTCGTAGAACACTGTCTCTCCGCCCCAGCCTGCTTGCCAGTGCCGCACGCCGTAGATCAACAGGGTTCTGTCCAGCGGGTGCTGGCTGTCGATGTGGACATTGCCTTCGTTGCCATGGGTGTTGGCATTGGCGTAAACGCCATGGCACTGAGTCATGACGGGCAGTTGCAGCGCCCGCATGCATGACCGCCAAACCTCAGAGAGCACGCCCTTCTGCGCCTGCAGGAATTGCGGCGTGCAGCTGTAGTCCGAAGCTTGGTTGATGGGCCAGTCCCGACCCAACAATTCACTGTGCCAGATCGGAAACGGCTCTGGCTCGTTTTTGTTGGTGATGCGGTAATAGCGGTACTGCAGGTGCTGCAGCCAATCGACGAGCTCCTGCGTTACGCCCGGATCCAGAACGCCATCGGCAAAAGAAACGGGACTGCGGGCGTCAAGCATGAGCAGCCTCCGGTTCTGCCACCGAGTGAAACTCGATGGCCAGGGTGTCCCGTGTCTGGGTGCGCAGCGGAAAGTAGCCATGCGGCGTGCACAGGGGCATGGTCACGAGCAAGCCAGGCTGCGGCGTGATCGGAAATTGCACTGGCGTCTCCCAGGGCAACAGGTTTTCATTCACACGTTTGGCCGGATTGCCAATGACCATACAACCCGGCGTTCGCACATTGGGGCTGTCGGTCGTTGGGTAGTCCGCTTGCAAAAACAGCACCGTATTGAGCCCAGCACGCGAGCTGGCAATGTGCTCAGCCACATGAAAACCCGGCTGGCAGCGCATGATGTGTGCGCTCAGCCGGTAACGGTATGTGCCCCAGATGGATTGCAGGTGCTCACGGACCACCGCCAACATGTCATGCAGACCATCCGCCGAGGATACGCCCCCCTGCAACAGGTCGTGGCTGCGGCACTGCCAAGCCTCGGGACCCCAGCGGTGCTCGGCGTCTTCCCGCAAGACGGCCGCCGCCAGTCGTTCAAGCCTTTCCGGCGGCAAGCCAGAGGGCTGGACGTACACGGTGCTGGGCCACAAAGAAAAAACCCAACGCTGAGATGACGTTGGGTGGTTCTCTGAAGCATCGGTTGTTGCGAACGGATGCGGACTGGCTTGTGTGGCCACCGCCATGATGGGTGGCGGGGCGTGCGCTGATGCATCAAATGACATGAATCACTCCTTGGGCCAGTGCGGTGACGGCCCCGAATCCAAATTGAAGGTGCAGGTTTTCTCCGGCACGCAGCCCCAAGGCCAGGGCCCGAATTTGGGCCCTTCCTGCAACCATGCGGACGCGTTGGTGTGGGACATAGCCCGAGACGGCGTGCACATGCAGCCAGGCATCGGCGGGCTCTGAGGACCGTATTTCCAGCTCCACCCACTGGTCTGGAGACACCACTGGCGGAGCTTGCACGGTGAGCTTAGGCATGTGTTCATGCAGCCGGGTAATGGTGTGGGCATGCTGGGTCAATGCGTCACTTGGCTTGGCATAAGTCACGTGCTCATCCACTTGAAGGTTGGTCCAAAGTAATCCGCCTGGGTGAGCGTTGATACGCAGTACCATCTGGGCGCTGAGCGGCGATTCATGCCATGGCACAAGGCATGACCCTGCAACCAAGTGCATCTGACGCGCCTTGGTGAGCGACAAAGACAAGGCGGTAAAGCCCTCGCTGTCTACCCGGCTGCTGCGGGTGAGCACATGGCGGTTGAAGGGCGCCATGAAGCGCCAGGTATCTGTGCACAGCACAAACATCCAGGCAGCCCAATCACTCAGGTGCTCGCCGTACATGCGAGGCTTGGCGCGCATGTCCTGTGGGTCCAGTGCGATTTCATCGACCAGACCCCACTGAACGCCTTCAATGGTCTCGGTGTGGCCGGATGGCATGTCCAGTCTGACTGGCAAGGTGTAGGGACTGGGCTGGCCGCGTCTGGACAATGAATGCGATTTTGGGATTAATGCGCCTGAAGGATGGACCCGATACTGTTTTTGAGTCACCTGGCCGACCGGGCAATCTAGCCGAAGCGCCTCCAATGGCTCCCACAGCCGCCAGGACAGGCGATCAGCTTCGGCCAAGACCTCCACGGCCAGCGGCTGTGTGAATTCGTCAACCCGCTGCACGAAACGCGCGTGGACTATTTCCGCACCGCTCACACCTGCACCTCCAGCTCTTCGACACCACTGAACCACTTGAACCCTAGCTTGATCTTGGCCAGAGCCTCGGGGTCTGCGCCAAAGAGCGTGACAAGGGCTTGCCCTTGCTCCAGGTTGGGGCGGCTGTTGCTCAGGGCTCCGGCTGTGGTGCTCAGAAGCACCTGCCCGGACGCCGGGAGCACCATCCCCTGATCATTGACCGCCGTGATGCGGATGCGCCGGGGATCACCACCTTCATCGACCAAGCGAAACGAGGGAAACGCCAAAGCCATGGCTACCGAATTGCTTTCCCACTCGTGATCAAACTCAAAACCGGTCACCTCGGTCTGACCCGCTTGTGGCGAGCACATGAGCACCAGTGAGGGCTCTAAGCCCAGCGGTGGGATCCAAAGCTGGGCCAAGACCAGCATGGGCTGCTGGTTCCAGTACTGCCGAAACCCCTCTTTGGACAAAGCAGTCTGTGCGAATTTGTTGATCCACACCGGCTCGCTCTGTCCTTGGCGCAAGGCAAAGAGCCAGACGGTGTAGCCGTTGCCGGGGTCTCCGGCCAACTGATGCATGTCAGCTTGCCGCAGGGCATGAACGAATGCGCTTTGATGACCTGACAGGGTGGGCTGCGCAGATTCGTCAATGACACGACCAGACTCATCAAGCGCCAACTCGTACGCGGGCAGCAGATGTTCGATGTAGAAATCACCATCGATCAGTTCGATGCGGATTTTGTTGGTGCTTTGCGCGTTGTTGGTACTCGCTGGACTTTGCCAGGGATAGGGCATGCGGATGGTTTTCATGGACAAGCTCCACATCAGCAGCCGCAACAATTGCAGTTGCAATCACAGTTGGTGAAATACTTGACCGAACGCAGCCGAATCTGGCCGCCCTCATCAATTAGTTCATGAATACGACCAGAGTTGACGTTGCCGCTGCCGTAGCAATTGATGGCCACATCACCCGTGCCGGGTTGGCTTGCGCAGTTGGCGGTTGACCTGAAGAAATAGTCGTGCAGCCAGCCGTAGTTGGCGGTCCACATGGAGCCGCCGTTGTTCATGTACATGTCCCAGTTGCCGTCGGTCTTCAAAAACCCCATCAGGTTGCTGTTGACGTGCAGGTAACGGGTGCTGCCCTGGTCTGTGTCGTAAAAGTCGATCGTGGGCGATGTGCTTTGCACGGTCTGGCTGGGCAGGGTCAGGCGCCCACTCATGCTGTCACCCGTACGTGCTACCCGGCCAGACAAATCAATGTTGACCGTGGCGTTGCCGTTCGCGTCCGGACCACCACCGTTAACCGAGCGGACAAAGGCCGAGGCATCGTAGCCGTCCAGGCGGTCCGCGTCCGTCGCCTTGGCGCTGATGCCCAGATAGGCCGCGTTGTGGTTGTGTAAAGCCGATGCAAAAGCGCTGGCGTGTTGGCCGTCCAGCAAGTCGGCATCTAGCCCGGAGCCCGCGCCATCCACCGTGAGCAGCTTGACCAGCACATCGGCAGCGGTGTAGGCGGCGGCATTGAGCTTGGCCGCAAACTGGGCATCGATCCCACTGGCCAGGTCCATGATGAAGCGCCAGTTGTCCGGGTTGGTGCCGATCAGCTGGTAAAGCTTGAGCTGGTCCGTGCGGTAGCACAGCATGCCCACTTGCTGATTGGTGGTGGGGAATGTGGTGCCGCTGTTGCAGGAGATCGCCGTCTTGTCGTTATTCAGGATCTCGATGAGCGAGTCAGACAGCGTGCGCGACGACGGTATGTCGGTGAAGTTTTGCATGGTGAATGGGTAGGCAAATGACTGAGGTACATGGGAGCTGTCAGTACCCCTGAGCGATCCAGGTGAAGGTGCCGGTCACGCGAGTGCCAGAGGTGTTTTCTAAAACTGCCGTGAAGCCTGTTCGTGTGACTGCACTGGATAGGCGCGGGATGGCGACCACCGTGCCGCCTTTGTGGGTCATGGTCACCTCGGGCGGCACCCTAAAAATTCGGGCAAAGCCAATCACAGCACCTGCCAGCGCATCGGTGATCTGCACAGTGCCCCGGTCAAAGACATCAGGCACGTCCACCGTCACGCGCAGCGCGTCGATGAACCCCCGGTCGGAATTTCTGGACTTCAAGATGGCGCGGAACAAGGCGCGCTGGTAGGTGTAGTCGCCCTGAATGAAGTCCCGGAAATCCGTGTAGCCCGGGGTATGACCCGCTTCGACGATGCTTGCAAAATCGGCTTCGGTGATCTCGGTGCTGGCCACGATCATGTCGCTGATCACGCCGTTGGCGTGGCGACGGTACTGCTCAGCGAGCGCCAGGGCTTCATGGGCCCTGAGGCGCATCGCCCGGCGCAAGGCATCCGAGACACCCAGACCTTCTTGCAAGTGCCGCCTGTACGCCACTGTGCGGCCCAAGGTTTCGGCAAACGCCAATGCCTCGGCCACCTGTTTGACGGATTGGCGACTGAGCTGATCGCTCGTGGTGAATACCTCAGCGAGTGGCTTTTGAAGCTGCTTGGAGGCTTGATCGCTCACAGCCAGTCCTTCGCCAATGCGCAGGATGAAGGCGATCAGGTCGTAATAAGTTTCGGCAAAGTTCAGCGCTTCGGTGACCTGTTTTTTGAAACCTTGATCCAGGCCATCGGTCAAAGCCACCCCTTCAGCGATTGCTTTGGTGGTCACCCGAGCTGATACCGATGCAACAGGCAGGCTCTCAGCATGCTTTTGGCGCATCTGCCGAGACAAGACCTCGGTCACAGGCAGGCCTTCTTGCAGGGCTTTGGCAACCGAGCGGGCCAAGCCGTCCAGCGTTTGGAGGTTTTCTTGAACGGACTTGCGACTCGATTTGGCAAGGCCCTCACCTACCCCAATCGACTCAACCCATCGCAAGACATAGGCGATCAGGTCGTAGTAGGTGTCGGCAAACCCGAGTGCCTCTTTCTTTTGCAGTGCGACTTGATGACGCCTGGTTTCTGCAAAGGACAGAGTTTCGCCAAGACGCTTGCCATGCTGACGGCCTGAAGCCTCAATCCAAGCCAGCGTGGCAGCCACTGCGACCACATAGACAGCGGGGTAAGCCGTTAGCCAAGATTTACCCGCACTGGCGCTAACCCAAGTGAAACTGGCATTGGCCCAGGTGTAGCGCGGCCCTTGGGACTCGCCTACGGTGACCGTGTCGGCCATGGTGATCAGCTCATGGTGAAGGTGAACACGGCCGTCAGACTGTCGTCCGCCCCCTTATTCACCACCGGGAACACCACCCTGTCGAGCATGACGCCGCCCGATGCGGCATTGAACACCCCAGCTTCCGTGATTGCCCCCGTGCCGTCGCCTGCTGGGAAGTCGGCCGTAAAGCTGAAAGCTTTGGTGCCAGTTGTGTGGGCATAGTTGGCGGCGTTTCGGTCAAGCTCAGAGACCAGGGCCGACTGGCTGGCCGCAGCCGCCGTGGTGCCTGTACCCAGGGCGATGAACCCCATGACCGAGGGACGACTGGCGGATTTGCCGATGGCGTCTGCGATGAAATCAAAGCCCACGTTCACGATGATGTTGTCTTTATGAACGGTTTCGGTGTCGCCACTGGCGCGGCGAACAATGAGGGTCATCGCCCCCTGCAGTTGCATGGTTTCGTCAATCATGTGGTGCCTTAAAAGTGAATTGCTAAAAAATTCAGCGCCTGCTCAGTGCAGCCGCAAACTGCTGAATGCGCCCACGGGCTCAAGCCGTGCGCTGGCCGACTGGACACCGCCGCCCATCCGGGCGGCAAAGAGGCGGCGTTCTGTGCTGGTCTGGCACACCCCCAGGCAGATCCGATCGGATGCTTCCAGTCCAAATGCGAGCGTGACGCGCCTGGACAAATGGTCTTCCAGAAAGAAGCCTTGGGTTTGGGCGTCATAGCCCAGCAGCAAAGCGCCGACTGGTCCTGTTGCTTTCCAGATCACGCAAGTCGTGACCTCTTGGGGGATGAACCAGAACGAGGTGTGGAACACCTGCGGCATGTTCACAGTCCAGACCACCTGAGTGGTGTCTTTGACCATCAGCCCCTTGCAGTAGCGGCCATCGCCGAAACTCACGCCCGCCGACTGGCTCGTTACTGCATTGCCAATACCCATCACAGATCCGCTGAGCCGCCAGCCATAGAGCTCGCCCGGGTGCAGCACATCCTCTCGCGCCATCTGAAACCGCGCATCCACGTTGGCGATGGCGCCGTCGTAGGACCACTGCCGCCGGGCGGCGTCACCGCTCCAGACAAAGTTGGCTTCCTGCCAGGTGGTGCGGTCATCGACCGAAGCGCCCATGCTGCTGAGCAAGGTGTTCTGTGCCCGGATGGGCGAGACCAGATCCAGCTCAAACAGGTATTCGGCCACTTGCGCGCCGGTGTTCATGCGCAGCACGTTTTTGCCATTGACCGTGACCACCGAGGCGAAGTGCTTGGTGCCAGCAAAGCCCCCTGCTTGCTCGTCTCGTTCGAGGATCAGGTTGGCGTTTTGCGGCTGAGCCACCACGGTCGAGACGAAGGTGGGCGTGTCGCTGTAGATGCCGGGCGAGGCAATCGCCTTGATCCAGAACTTGCGCTCGCCATCAAATCCTGAGGGCAGCGT
>JACCDH010653725.1_pt1 | contig 38538 bp, 40 predicted proteins | sample 7442481 | NCBI WGS metagenome assembly JACCDH01 (sample SAMN15323433, study PRJNA562643) | freshwater metagenome | isolation source: river surface water | place: USA:Blue River Watershed | collected 2017-08-15 | reverse complement strand
TGCGCTTCTGCAGGCTTTCGGCACCGGCGTTGGTGGTCATGATGATGATCACGTTCCGGAAATCCGCCTTGCGACCGTTGTTGTCGGTCAGCGTGCCGTGGTCCATCACCTGCAACAGGATATTGAATACGTCCGGATGCGCTTTCTCGATCTCGTCGAGCAGCAGCACAGCATGCGGTTTCTTGGTGATCGCTTCCGTCAGCAAACCGCCCTGATCAAAACCGACGTAACCAGGAGGCGCGCCAATCAGGCGGCTGACCGCATGGCGCTCCATGTATTCGGACATATCGAAGCGAATCAGCTCAATGCCAAGAATAAATGCGAGCTGCTTGGCGACTTCGGTCTTGCCGACGCCGGTCGGGCCGGAGAACAGGAAGGAACCGATCGGCTTGTCAGTCTTGCCCAGACCGGCACGCGCCATCTTGATCGCTGAAGCCAGCGCTTCGATCGCTGGATCCTGACCGAACACGACGTTCTTCAGGTCGCGGTCAATGGTTTGCAGCTTGCTGCGATCATCCTGATTGACGGACGCCGGCGGGATGCGCGCGATCTTGGAAATGATGTCCTCGATCTCAGGTTTGCCAATAGTCTTTTTCTGCTTGGACTTCGGCAGTATGCGCTGTGCTGCACCGGCCTCATCGATCACATCGATCGCCTTGTCCGGCAGATGACGATCATTGATGAAGCGCGCGGACAGCTCAGCAGCCGTGGTCAGTGCCAGCGCCGAATACTTCACGCCATGATGCTCTTCAAAGCGCGATTTCAGCCCGCGCAAGATCTGAATCGTCTGTTCTACCGTCGGTTCGTTGACGTCGATTTTCTGGAAACGGCGTGACAGTGCATGATCTTTCTCGAACACGCCACGGAATTCAGTGAACGTGGTCGCACCGATGCACTTCAACTGACCGCTGGAGAGCGCCGGCTTGAGCAAATTGGATGCATCCAGTGTACCGCCGGACGCGGAACCGGCGCCAATGATGGTGTGGATTTCGTCAATGAAGAGAATACCGTTCGGATTCGCCTTCATTTGCTTGAGCACTGCCTTCAGACGCTGCTCAAAATCGCCACGGTACTTGGTACCCGCCAGCAGCGCGCCCATGTCGAGTGAATACACGACAGCATTCTGCAAGATCTCGGGCACATCGCCCTGGGTAACACGCCATGCGAGGCCTTCAGCGATCGCTGTCTTGCCCACACCAGCCTCACCCACCAGCAAGGGATTGTTCTTGCGACGGCGGCACAGTGTCTGTATCACACGCTCGACTTCAGACTCGCGGCCGATCAACGGATCGATCTTCCCTTCAGCGGCCAGCTTATTCAGATTTTGTGTGAACTGATCAAGTGCGCTTTCTTTCTGCTGACCTTCGGCCTGAGTTTCCTCCACACCCTCGGAGGCTTTCTGCGGCTCGGACTGCTGATCCTTGCGCACGCCATGCGAGATGAAATTGACCACATCGAGACGAGTCACGCCCTGCTGATGCAGGTAATAGACCGCGTGAGAGTCTTTTTCGCCAAAGATGGCGACCAGCACATTGGCCCCGGTGACTTCCTTCTTGCCGTTGGAAGCCGATTGCACATGCATGATGGCGCGCTGAATCACGCGCTGGAAACCTAGTGTCGGCTGGGTGTCGACTTCACTGGTGCCCGGCACCGTAGGCGTATTGTCAGTAATGAAGTTGGTCAGTGTCTTGCGCAGGTCATCAATGTTGACTGCACAAGCCCGCAGCACCTCCGCCGCCGACGGATTGTCAAGCAGTGCGAGCAGTAAGTGCTCTACGGTGATGAACTCATGGCGGGCCTGTCGGGCTTCGACAAACGCCATGTGCAAACTGACTTCGAGTTCCTGGGCAATCATGCTTCCTCCATCACGCACTGCAACGGGTGTCCCGCTTTGCGGGCGTGGGTTAATACGAGTTCTACCTTGGTGCTTGCGATGTCCTTCGGATATACGCCGCACATTCCTTTGCCATCGCGATGCACTTTCAGCATGATTTGCGTGGCCGTCTCGCGATCCTTGTTGAAATACTCCTGAATGATGGCGACGACGAATTCCATCGGAGTGTAGTCATCATTCAGCAACAAAACCTGGAACATGGGTGGCGGCTTCACCGCCTCCTTCTGCTCTTTGCGTACAAGGACCGTGCCATTCTCTTCGTTAGTTGCCATGCTTCTATTCTAATGCCTCCAACTTCCTCCGTGACCGAGGAAATCACCAATATCCTGCATCTATTTTGATATTACGCCCTTTCCGGGACAGCCGCAGAATCCGGACTTTCGGGTCTGGCACGAGCGTTGTTTTATAGGAATTTTCTGATAATCTGGGGAAATATAGCACTTTTGGCAATTAACTTGACTTTTGAGTTTTTTACCCGAACAATGCAAAAGATCAATATGTGCGGGTTGGCACTGATTGATTTTGGAGGAGCAATATAAGAGGGGGCAGCGTTACGCGAGGCTTCTTGCTTCTAGGGCTCGTGTGATTCGTTAATAAGGGAAAGACTTTTTTTTATGGCAACTGGTACTGTCAAGTGGTTTAACGATGCCAAAGGCTTCGGTTTTATCACTCCGGACGACGGTGGCGAAGATCTGTTCGCACACTTCTCGGCCATCAAGATGGACGGCTTCAAAACCCTCAAAGAAGGGCAAAAAGTCTCGTTTGAAGTAACGCAAGGCCCCAAAGGCAAGCAAGCTTCCAACATAATGAACGCCTGATTATTTTTCAGGATTCGCTAGAAACCCCCGGCCCGACCGGGGGTTTTTAGTTTCTGGCACCCATAAAATCTTAGGCGCCAACTTTGTATTGACCCAATTGTTAATTGACGGTTCGCCGTAAGATTAAATTTCTTATTAATAAATATTAAATAGCAGTAAATGTTTCGTATAAACAACAAGGGCCGGATAATCCGGCCCTTGTTATTTGAGACGTGCGAAACGATTACATATGAGCAATCATTACATCGCCAAAACCTGAGCACGATACCTGTGTGGCGCCTTCCATCAGTCGGGCAAAGTCGTAAGTCACTTTTCTTGAAGTGATCGACTTTTCCATTGAGCTGATGATCAGATCAGCGGCTTCGAACCAGCCCATGTGACGCAGCATCATTTCTGCTGACAGGATCACCGAACCCGGGTTCACGTAGTCCTTGCCGGCGTACTTGGGCGCCGTGCCATGGGTCGCTTCGAACATGGCCACGGAATCCGACAGGTTTGCACCCGGCGCAATACCGATGCCACCCACCTGGGCTGCCAGCGCGTCGGAGATGTAGTCACCATTCAGGTTCAGCGTCGCGATCACGCTATATTCGTTGGGACGCAGCAGGATCTGCTGCAGGAATGCATCAGCAATCGCGTCCTTGACGATGATTTCCTTGCCCGTCTTGGGGTTCTTGAAGCTGCACCATGGGCCACCATCGATCAGCTGCGCGCCGAACTCTTTCTGTGCGAGTGCATAGCCCCAGTCACGGAAACCACCCTCGGTGTATTTCATGATGTTGCCCTTGTGGACCAGCGTGACCGAGGGTTTGTCATTATCGATCGCGTACTGGATCGCTTTGCGCACCAGTCGTTCGGTGCCCTCACGCGACACTGGCTTGACGCCAATGCCGGAGGTCTGCGGGAAGCGGATCTTCTTGACACCCATTTCCTTGATCAGGAAATCGATGATCTTCTTCGCACCATCGGTGCCCTCTTGCCATTCGATGCCGGCATAGATGTCTTCCGAGTTCTCGCGGAAGATCACCATGTCGGTCTTCTCTGGCTCACGCAGTGGCGAAGGTACACCCTTGAAATAACGGACGGGCCGGAGGCAAACATACAGGTCGAGTTCCTGGCGCAACGCCACGTTCAGCGAGCGGATGCCACCACCCACGGGAGTCGTCAGCGGGCCTTTGATCGAGACCACATAATCCTTCAGAACCTTGAGCGTCTCTTCGGGCAGCCAGACGTCAGGACCATACACCTTGGTCGATTTTTCGCCGGCGTAGATTTCCATCCAGCTGATCTTGCGCTTGCCACCGTACGCCTTGGCCACTGCCGCGTCGATGACCTTGATCATCACGGGGCTGATATCAACACCCGTGCCATCACCCTCGATGTAAGGAATGATGGGGTTGTGCGGCACGTTCAGGGAAAAATCGGGGTTGACCGTGATTTTCTGACCCTCGGCGGGCACCTTGATATGTTGATACATCGTCGTTATCTCCGAAGATTGGCGGATAAATTAAATTGTAGTTGGCGTCTTTTGAACGGCAAAGTCCCCTGTGCGGGGCCGGTTGGCACCTGAGGTCTGGCGCAAAGCCAAGTCTTATATAAGACATAAGACCACATTTTGTATTATGCACTAGAATTTCGCGTTCTGCCATAAAAACCGGGCCCCGTTCGGCTATCCTGCCACTTCCGATGCCGCCGCAATTCACGCATGTCCTTGATATTGTTTAACAAACCTTTTGGCGTGATGAGTCAGTTCTCAGCGCACCCGACTCGGGCGACGCTGGCAAGCTACATTGATATGCCGGGTGTTTACCCAGCTGGCCGGCTGGATGCCGACAGCGAGGGATTGATGCTGCTGACGGACGATGGCGAACTACAGCATCAGATCAGCCATCCGGATCACGGAAAGCTCAAGACCTATCTGTTACAGGTAGAGGGACTGCCACTACCGGAGCAACTGGAAAAGCTGCGGCAACCAATGAACCTAGGCGATTTCATTACCCGCGGTAGCCGCACCGTTCGCATCGAACCGCCGGCGTGGCTGTGGCCGCGAGATCCTCCGGTGCGTGAGCGACGGCAAATACCAACCGCCTGGCTTGCCATCACTCTGGCTGAAGGCAAGAACCGGCAAGTGCGTCGAATGACAGCTGCCGCAGGGCTGCCCACTCTGCGGCTCGTTCGAAGTGCAATAGGCCCATTCTCACTGAGTACGCACCCCTTGTTACCCGGCGAATCACTGACGGTGAATGAGCAAGAATGGCGAAACATGAAGCACGATATCGAGCACTAGATTGGTTGAATGCGCAGTTCTGCGCTTACAATCGTGCGCGCAGCAATCGCGCCCGATGTAATTCAATCAGTGCCCCGTAAAAAGACAAACCCGCAATGAAAAAACTGCTGCTCACGCTATGCCTGGCTGCTTCGATCACCCGCCCGGTCACTGCGCAACAACGCTTCCCGATAACAACGCTGAACATCGGCATTCACCTGATACAGGCAGAAGTCGCGGTACGCGACGAGGAACGCGCACAGGGGCTGATGTTTCGCGAGCAGCTGGGTGCCAACGAGGGCATGGTGTTCCGGTTCCCGGAAAACCGGCCAGTCTGCATGTGGATGAAGAACACCTTCGTTCCTCTGTCGGTGGCCTTTATCGATGAAACCGGCAAGATCATCAATATCGAAGATATGCAGCCTCAGACTCAGGATGCTCACTGCGCAAAGCGCCCTGCCCGGTATGCGCTGGAAATGAACCAGGGATGGTTCCGGCAAAAGAATGTGAAAGCCGGCACCAGGGTCGACGGATTACCAAAATAAAAAAACCCGTCCGGCGCTGGCCGGACGGGTTTTTTGTTACTTTGGAACGCAACCCGGCGAAGCCGGGCTGAGATCAGGCCAGTGCCTTGATCGCAGCAGACAGGCGGCTCTTGTGACGAGCGGCCTTGTTTTTGTGAACGATCTTCTTGTCAGCGATACGGTCAATAATTGACACGGAAGCCTGGAACACCTGAGCGGCTGCCGCCTTGTCGCCAGCGTCGATCGCCTTGCGAACAGCCTTGATCGCGGTACGCAGCGTGGAACGCTGGCTGGAGTTATGCGCATTCAGCTTGACGGCCTGGCGGGCGCGCTTGCGTGCTTGTGCGGTATTTGCCATGACTTCTTCTTCCTGTCTGGGGCTCGAGGCCTAGCCCCGGGCGAAAATTCGAGAAACGAAGATTATATAGGCTTTTTGTCGGTCCGGCAAACCTCTCCTGAGAGCAGCGCCAGCGAGCCTGAGGCCTGCACCACCGTTATCAAATCGGGAATTGGCCAGAAAATCCCTGCCAAGGCTGCCGCTATAATGGGTCGCCATGAACTTGCACAAAACGCTAGCCACCGTGTCTGGCCTGACGATGCTCTCCCGCATCACCGGACTCGTACGCGAGTTCCTGATCGCCAGGACCTTCGGCGCCTCGGTTTATACCGACGCCTTCTTCGTGGCCTTCCGTATCCCTAACCTGTTGCGCAGACTCTTTGCGGAGGGCGCTTTCTCTCAGGCGTTTGTTCCGATATTGGCGGAGTACAAGAACCAGCGCGGTAACCGGGCAACGCGTGTGCTGACCGATCATGTTGCAACGGTGATGTTCTGGGCACTGCTGGCCACCTCGATCCTGGGCGTATTGGCGGCGCCCCTGCTGGTGCTACTGATGGCCAGCGGATTTGCATCCAATGCGCAAGCGATGTCGCTGTCGGTTGCCATGACGCGCATCATGTTCCCCTACATTCTGTTCATGTCGCTGGTCGCACTGGCGGGAGGTGTACTGAACACCTGGCGGGAATTCAGAGTGCCAGCCTTCACCCCCGTGTTGCTGAATATCTCTTTCATTGCGGCGGCGCTGTTGCTTGCTCCTCTGATGACTGAACCAGTCTATGCACTGGCCATCGCAGTATTCATCGGCGGCGTGCTGCAGCTGGCATTCCAGTTACCGGCACTGCGAAAGATAGGCATGCTGCCGCGCGTGGGCCTGAATCCTTTCGTTGCACTCTCTGACGAAGGCGTGCGCCGGGTGCTGAAACAAATGCTGCCAGCAACCTTTGCGGTGTCGGCAGCGCAAATCAGTCTGATCATTAACACCAACATTGCTTCGCATCTCGCTGACGGCAGCGTGTCCTGGCTGTCCTATGCAGATCGCCTGATGGAACTGCCTACCGGATTGTTAGGTGTTGCACTCGGCACTATCCTGCTGCCCAGCCTGTCCAAAGCGCATGCTTGTGAAGACCATCGTGAATACTCGTCTCTGCTTGACTGGGGGTTACGTCTGAGTTTTCTGCTTGCGATGCCATCGGCGGTAGCGCTGATCGTGCTGGCGGTCCCGATCACGACCACACTTTTTCACTATGGACGATTTGATGTCTTATCAGTGGACATGACTGCGCGGGCGCTGATTGCTTATGGTGTGGGCTTGCTCGGATTGATCATGGTAAAAATCCTGGCACCAGGATTTTACGCAAAACAGGATATCCGAACGCCGGTTAAGATTGGGATAGGCGTGCTGGTCGCAACCCAACTGATGAACCTGCTGTTCGTACCGTGGATTGCACATGCAGGGCTGGCGCTTTCCATCGGTTTGGGAGCCACCGTCAATGCTGCTTTACTTTTCATCTTGCTGAAGAAAAATGGCATCTATCAGCCTGAGCCCGGCTGGCTGCGCTTCTTCATCCAGCTCTCTGGTGCGCTGTGCCTTCTCGCCGGTGTCGGACTCTGGCTGGGCGCACAATTCGACTGGATTGCCCTGCGCGCGACACCATGGACACGAGTCTTCACGCTGGCGCTGATCGTCGTCGCTTGTACTGCCTGCTACTTTGCTGCATTGCTTGCAATGGGCTTTCGCTTCGCGGATTTCAGACGCGAGTCGAACTGAAACGAGCGACCCATGGCCCAATACACCATGCTCAAGCCACTTGATTACTTTGCCTCGCTGGTACAGCAAGAGGAACAAATCCCGCTGTTCGAGGCAGCGCTGAGCATTGCGCAAGATGATGATCCGGCGCTGGATCTCAACTATTGCTTGCTCGAGATAGATAAATTCGCCGCGCGTCTGCGGCGCCGTCTGCCGGCTGATATCGCTCAAATACCCAAACTTCGGCTGCTGAATAATTTCTTCTATCAAGAGCTGGGCTTTGCCGGCAACCTGAACGACTACTACAACCCGGACAACAGCTACCTTCACAAGGTGCTATCCACACGGCGCGGTATTCCGATTTCGCTGGCAGTCATCTACATGGAGATTGCGAGTCAGATCGGTCTCGATGTCAAGGGCATCTCTTTCCCCGGACATTTCCTGATGAAGCTGTCAGTGAAAAGTGGTGACATTATTCTGGATCCGTTCAATGGCACCAGCCTGTCCCGCGAAGATCTTGAAGAGCGGCTGGAGCCTTACTTCCTGAATGGGCGCAGTCCCAGCGATCCTCCGCTGTCGAGCTATCTGGCTGACGCAACACCACGAAGCATTCTGATCCGAATGCTGCGCAATCTGAAGGCGCTGTTTGCCGAACACCCGCACTGGCGGCAATTCCTGAATGTTCAGCAAAGGCTGGTGATTCTGCTTCCCGAAGAGATCATCGAACGACGCGACCGGGGCCTCGCATATGCCAACCTCGATTGCCCGCAGGCGGCGCTGCAGGATATTGAAGCTTACTTGTCAGAATGCCCGCAGGCATCTGATGCTGATCTGCTGCGCAAGCGCCTGCCTGAACTGCGCGCCGCGACACGCAAACTCAACTGAGCAATCAAAATAAAGCGCCTCAGACGATTGCGTTCAGCCGCGCAGACGTGCCTCAATTGCTTCCCAACGTTCAAGACTCTCCATCAGCAACTGGTCGATCTCGGCAAAGCGCTGATTCAGCTTTTGCACTTCATCAGGCTGTTTGCGGTATAGCTCGGGATCGGCCAGTCGCTCGGAAATGCTTGCCTGCTCTGACTCAAGATCGGCGATCTGCTGGGGCAGTTGTTCCAGCTCGCGCTGCTCCTTGAAACTGAGCTTCTTCGGCTTGCTCGAGGGAACGTCAGGAGTTTGTTCCCGGGGTTTGGCACTGCTCAAAGCATTCGACGTTTTGGGTGCCTCTTTAGGTGTCGCCTCAGCCTGGGATTTTTTTACGCGTTCCCAGTCTTCGTAACCGCCGATGTATTCCTTCCAGAGACCATCTCCCTCGGCAACAAATACTTGTGTCGCGACATTGTCAAGGAAAGTACGGTCATGGCTGACCAGAAAAACGGTACCCTCGTAATCCTCGAGCAGCTGTTCCAACAATTCCAGCGTATCGATATCGAGGTCATTGGTTGGCTCGTCCAGCACCAGCACGTTCGCCGGCTTGGCAAACAAACGTGCCAGCAACAGCCGGTTGCGCTCGCCACCCGAGAGCGTCTTTACGGGTGAGCGCGCACGTTCCGGCGGAAACAGAAAATCCCCCAGATAAGTCATCACATGCTTGCGCTGACCGTTAATCTCAACCCAGTCGCTGCCCGGCGAGATCGTGTCAGCGAGACTGGCTTCTTCATTGAGCTGCTCACGCATCTGATCGAAATACGCGACCTGCAGGCGGCTGCCCTGACGCACAACACCAGCATCCGGCTTCTCCTCACCGAGTATCAGGCGCAGCAAGGTGGTCTTACCGGCACCATTGACGCCGATCAGCCCGACCTTGTCGGCACGCTGCACAATCGCGTTGAAGCGTCGGACGACTGGCTTGCCGTCATACGATTTGTCGACATCGATCAGCTCGGCGACAATCTTCCCCGAGCGCTCACCTGAGGCAAGCTCCATCTTCACCTGCCCTTGCTGATCTCTGCGCCGGGCGCGGTCGAGTCGCAGGGCTTCCAGTCTGCGTACCCGACCTTCGTTACGGGTACGGCGTGCCTCGATACCTTTGCGTATCCATACTTCTTCCTGAGCAAGCAGTTTGTCGAATTTCGCATTCTCAACCTCTTCCACAGCAAGTTGCTCTGCCTTGCGAACCTGATACGCGGTGAAATTGCCGGGATAAGATTGCAGCTTGCCTCGATCAAGCTCGACGATGCGGGTGGCGACGTTATCGAGAAACCGGCGGTCATGGGTGATGAAGAGCAGACTCCCCCTGAATTCGCGTAGCAAGTTCTCCAGCCACACGATGGAGATAAAATCGAGGTGGTTAGTCGGCTCATCCAGTACCAGCACATCGGGTGAGCGGACCAGCGCCCGGGCCAGGGCCACGCGTTTTTTCATACCGCCCGACAGTGTGCCCAGAAGGCGATCTCGCTCCAGTCCCAGTTTTTGCAGTGTGGTGGCAACCCGATTCTCCAGATTCCAGCCATCGACAACATCAATACGTGCCTGCAGGTACTGCATGCGCTCGAGCAGCTCGCCATCATCGCCCGCCCCCATCTTCGCTGTGATCTGATCGTACTCGCTGATCAGGTCGCGAATCTCAGCAAGTCCTCCGGCAACAGCATCGAATACCGAGATCGCAGGATCGAAAGCAGGTTCTTGCTCGACATAAGCAACACGCAGTCCCTGCTGGAGGGTGAGCAGGCCATCGTCCAGCCGGGTTTCACCCGCAATCACTTTTAACAAGGAAGATTTACCCGTGCCGTTGCGACCAATCAGTCCGACCCGCTCCCCGGCCTCGAGAGAGAACTCGGCATGGTCGAGCAGGGCGACATGGCCATAGGCGAGCTGGGCGTTACTGAGAGAGATGACGGACATGAAAAAAGCCTGAGAGAGCAGCGCGCTGGCAGCCACGGCTGCAGCAGCAAAGACCGCTATTGTAGCGATACTGCTGCGGCGGTGGATGTGATGATACGAATGACCCTCTGGGACCGCATTACCGCGATCGGCACGCAGCTCGGCAAGCAAAATGTCTGGGCTATAATCTGGCCCCTGTAGCGTTAGCTAGCGCTACGACAGCGTCTCGCCGTAGTTCAATGGATAGAACGAGTGCCTCCTAAGCGCTAGATACAGGTTCGATTCCTGTCGGCGGGACCAGCGCAATGACCCTCATCAGCTCACGGGGGAAGATAGGACGTTGCGGTTGCCCTTCCACACACAGACCTGATCGCGCCCCCCGCGCTTTGCATCGTAAAGCGCTTCGTCGGCGGCCCCAATCAGCGCATCCATGCTGGCAGTGTCCGGCCCCACCTGCGCAGCACCGATACTCACCAGAAAACTGATGACCCCATCCGGTGTCTGAATACGTGCACTGGTGACGTTTTGTCGAATACGTTTGGCTATTTCTGCGGCCATGGAAATATCAGTAGAAGGTAAAAAGACTGCGAATTCCTCACCACCCAGACGGGCGACGATATCAATGCTGCGAACGCTGCGAACCAGTATCAGCGCAAGCGTACGGATCACCTCATCGCCGACAGGATGACCAAACGTGTCATTGATACGCTTGAAGTGATCGATATCGATGATCAGCAGCGAGATATCACGCGGCTTTCGCGCATAGCGCGCGAACTCCAATTCCGCTGACTCGAAGAGCGCCCGCCGGTTCGCAACACCTGTCAGCTGATCAGAAGTCGCAGCCTTGATCAGTGACTCCACGCTCTCGCGCGAATCGGTAATGTCGCGGAAGACTAGCGCATACCAGCCTTCTTTCAGCGATTTGTCGATTGGCAGAAGTAGTGAGTGCGACCAAAACTGGCTTCCGTCGGCGCGCTGAACCCAGCCCTCGTCAAAACTCATACCAGCGCGATCGGCTTCCCGCAAACGATCCGTCACCCGATCTGTCGTGATTCCATCTGGCGGGAATACCACCGAATAAGGTTTGCCTATAACCTGCTGATCACTGTAGCCTGTTATGCGCCGCATGTCTTCATTCCAGCGCATGATCTCACCTTCGGCATTCACGACGGTTTGTGCGAAGTCCCTGACACCGGCAAGCATGGCGTTCATCCACGCTTCCTGCTTCCTCAGCATTCGTTCACTTCGCACTTGTTCAGATACATCCTCCAGCGTGGCCATCAGCGAGCCACGCTCAAGCTTTACCAGCGATATTGAATAGAAGACTGGTTCCGTCTGGCCCCGAATACCCGAAGCGATGACGATGCGATGATGCTGGACGATCAATCCACTGTGCCTGCAGAAAGCATCAACGAGCTGACGCAATTCTGGAGCCACAGACTCCAGCGTAACGAAGAGATTGCCAAGCTTGTCGCCCTTTTTTGCGAGCGGCATGAGCAGTGCTACCGCGCGCGGGTTAAGCGTGATGAGTTTTCCGTCGGGCTCCGTGTGCACCAGTCCAAACGGCGACCGATACACGAATTCCCTCAGCTCCTCCGGGGTAGGGGCTTTGTCGGAGATCACGCGATCGGCCCTCAGAGACGCTGAATCAGCAGGTAATGGAAGGTAACGCCGGGAGAGTAGAGCAGCCTGAGCTTCACGGGCGTGACTCCCGACCGGAAAGCGAGCACGTAATCAATGATCGTATCCAGAGACGCCTTGGCATGACGCGACTCAGAGAACCGGCCCGCCACCATCAGATTGTTCATGCAAGGAGCGATCCGCTCGAAAAACACCTGATTCAAGACTTCCGTCTTCGGAAGACCAGCCTGCCGGGACTCGAAGCTATTGTAGAGGGTCGCTTGTCCCTGTTCATCCATGCGCACCACGCCGAACGAAAGCGCATCGATGGCGTCATCATCAGCGCGCTCCAGCCAATCGAGTAGCTCGGGAGAAGTGAATTCCATCTGTCTGTCCACTATTCCGGCCCAGGCAAAAAGCGCGCAACAGCACCATGCCTGAGAACCTTCCAAATTAAATAACTATCCGTTATTTTATACGAATTAATACTCCTCGGTAATTTTGCATATCTAGCAGTATTATCATGGGATTAACTATCGGTTGAGCGCATCAAATTCAGCGCCTCGACACCTGAGCCCAGAATAAAAAACCCGCTGAATAAATCAGCGGGTTAAGGACTTGGTCTCGCAGAACATCTAACTCAGCGGCATACACTGTTCAGCAGCACATCGTCCGAACTACCTTTCCGAACGCTTGTCATCCGCAACATGGTATCCATCGTGCTGATCAGCTTTCCCTCAGCGCGCTTGCCCGTATATTTCATGACTTTCTCCGATCCAACCTTGCGGGCCTGACAGTCGATTGTTGTCATAAATTTTTCGGACAATAATTCTTGTCCTTCGAGGCTGGTAATCGGCTGCTTGTACTCGGTCAGAGTCCACAACTTGATCACAGCACCATCACGGCTGAGGAGCTGATTATCGTAATACTCTTCATTGTCGACATTACGCTGATAAGACACCCAGTCAGCACATGCAGGAAGGCTGGATAACAATGCCAGCGCGGCAAGCAGAAACTTTTTCATCAGTTGAGCTTCCTGGGCTTGCCGAAGTCGCCTTCCTTCGGATACAGGAAGGTTGTCTTGCTGGGACCCATGCCAATGATCTGCACGATCGCGCCCTCGGCGCCCGCAGATCCGTCGTAATGAACGCCGCCCGCGGGGTGGAACATGTAACTGCCCGTCTTCAGAGGAACAGTGGCTGCGGGATCCCAGCTGTCATCCTTGCCTGCGTTCCACGTACCCTGAATCACGGTAACGTGTCGATCCTCGCCATGAAAATGCGGAGAGCTCATCACACCGGGCGGAAAATGAGCGCGAATCACATACTGTCCGGGCTTCGACGGATCTCCGTAAATAACGGCAATCTTCACACCATGGCCAGCATCTTTCCAGACGATATTCTCTGGAAGCGTGATCTGAAAATCTTTGTCGCTCTGGGCGGAAAGGCTGGGCGCAACCGCGAGCATCGCGGCCAGGCCCAGTGCGGACGCGGCGTAACGGGTCTTGAAAGACATGACTGACCTCTTGGTAGGTGGGGAGAAATTTCTTTACGAAAACATATCACACTTGATCGGGCAAATGCGCAGTTTCCGGCAAGCCGCAGTGCAGCATTCCGACTTTCTGCAGAAGCAAGGCATAATTCTGTTTGGCATCACTCCGACACAACTTTGCCGACCGGCATACCAACAAAAAAGGAAAAATATGAAGCTGGTACGTTATGGCCGCCCTGGCCGCGAAAAACCCGGAATGATCGACGCTCAGGGCAAGCTGCGCGACTTGTCTGACGTCGTGGAAGACATCGGCCCCCATGAATTGTCGCCCAAATTTCTCGCGAAACTGTCGAAAATCAAAGCAGATCGTTTGCCGCTGGTGCGCGGCAAACCGCGCTTTGGCGTACCCATTACGGGTATCGGCAAATTCATCTGCATCGGCCTCAATTACTCTGATCATGCAGCGGAATCGAACATGCCGATACCAGCTGAACCTATCGTCTTCATGAAGGCGATCACGGCGTTGAACGGTCCCAATGATGATGTGATGCTGCCCAAGGATTCAGTCAAATCAGACTGGGAAGTGGAGCTTGGGATCATCATCGGCACCAAAGCACAGTACGTCAGCGAACGCCAGGCGCTTGAGTACGTCGCCGGTTATGCGGTCGTCAATGATCTGTCGGAACGCGAATTCCAGCTGGAACATGGTCCGCAATGGGACAAGGGCAAAGGCTGCGACACCTTCGGACCGGTAGGCCCCTGGCTGGTAACCCGCGATGAAATTCCAAACGTGCAGAAGCTCGATATGTGGCTTGATATCAATGGCGAGCGCATGCAGACTGGTAATACCAAGACCATGATCTTCCCGGTAGCCAAGATCGTCAGCTATCTGAGCCGTTTCATGACGCTGATGCCCGGCGATGTGATCGCCACCGGCACACCGCCCGGCGTAGGCATGGGCATGAAGCCGCAACGCTTCCTTGCCCCCGGCGATGAAATTACGCTGGGCATACAGGGTCTGGGTGAACAGCATCAGAAAGTGTTGCGCTACAAGAAAGCGAAATAAGCACCTGCCCTCACTATTTGGCTGCCGGACTTCCTTCACGATGGTTCGGCAGCCAAGCCCTCCCGCTGAACACACTGTTCACTTCCCGCACTATCTTCCACAGGCTCTGTCCAACTAGTCAATGACAACAGGCCGAGATGCATGTTTTTCAGGATCTTCAGACGATTGCAACAGGCCGGTAAAGACCTGGTAGTTGGCTTTTATGCTTTTCGTCATCCGGCGACGCCAGTGATAGGCAAAATCATGCTGATCGGCATAGCGGCTTACCTTCTGAGCCCATTCGACCTGATTCCCGATGCTTTTCCTGTGCTTGGCTGGCTGGATGACTACGCTCTGGCCAGCGTAGTCCTGCCGCGGCTGCTGAACCACCTGCCTGCGGATGTGCTGCACGATTCCCGGCAGCGTACTGACAGTCTATGGGTCAAGGTGTTTCGGTCAGACAAAATCTAGCTGCTACGCAGGAACCCGCACAACTGGCTGGAGACTCAGTTGCAGTCAACTATTTTTGCGGGGAAATGATGCGTCCGGACTCAATCAAACCACTGCATACTTTATCGGCTGAGCAAATCCAGCATTTTGCCAGCGCTGAACAACAGCAAGCGCTCCTCAATAACGATGAGGCAGGCCTCAAAGCTGCCGATGAGCGCGCTCTGGCTGCAGCAATACTTGCGAGCCTTGCCGACCTAAAAGCCGAGTCCTCTGCACTTAACCCGACATCGCCAGCATCTACCGGAGCATCTCCCTCTTCCACCCAGAACCTCAATGACAAGACAGAAAAAAATACATCGACACCCGCTAAGCTGCCGCAGGAATTTTATGAAAGTAATAGGAAAATCAACCTGCAGCTGGGCCAATGGCTGAAAGACCATGGTTTCAGTATTGTGAGCAACAGTGGCAGGAACTCAAATTGCCTGCTGATTTCGATGATCCAGCATGCAAAGTCAGATTACAGCAGTGAGCATGATGCCGAAGTCAATGATCTTCGGAAGAAAGTGAAAGACTTCACTAAAAAACACTATCCTGACAATCCATCGATGAATGACTATTCGCTCAATTGCGACGATGAATTAACGATCGAGCTGATCAGGGAAATCAATAAAGGCATTACCGACCAGAGCGAGAAGTTATCCCTCTGTTTCGTCACCGCGAATATTGATGGAACACCGGTCTGGAAACGAACCGGCGATGGAGAGAAAGTCGCCATCATTTTTGACCAGGGCGGCCACTATGAAGCCGTAGTTCCAAGGCATCTTGCGCCTGCTCAGTAAGCACTATCGGTCAGCCTCCGAGATAAGCCTCTGCCACCCGCGTATCCTGCATCAGATTAGCGGCCGTATCGCACAACACGATACGGCCGCTTTCCATTACATAACCTCGCGTTGCCACTGCCAGCGCCTGTCGCACATTCTGTTCGACGAGCAGCACAGTGACGCCTTCCGAAGCAATCTGCCGTATCACTTCAAAAATCTTTTCCACCATGATGGGCGCCAGGCCCATTGACGGTTCGTCCAGAAGAAGCAGCCTAGGCTTGGACATCAATGCACGTGCTATTGCCAGCATCTGCTGCTCACCACCCGAGAGCGTACCGGCGAGTTGCAACTGCCGCTCTTTCAGGCGCGGAAAAACACCAAACCAATGCTCAATATCTGCTTCGATCAACTCATGATCATCTCGGATATACGATCCCATCAGCAGGTTTTCGCGTATCGTCATCCGGCTGAAAACCCCTCTTCCCTCAGGCACCATTGCCAGACCCAGAGGCAGCAGCGTATGCGCAGGCTGGTGATCGATACGATTACCGCGATAACTGATCTGACCCGTGGTACGTGCTGACTGCAGGGTGCCTGTAATAGCCTTCAGAGTGGTCGTCTTTCCGGCACCGTTAGCGCCAACCAGCGTCACCAGCTCGCCTGCATGCACATCGAGGTCTATGCCCTTGACGGCTTCGATACCGCCAAAGGACACAGACAGTCCGCGCAGGCTGAGCAAGGCGTTGTTATCAGCCGAGTTCATGCTGCCTCACTTCCAAGATACGCAGCAATCACCGCTGGATTTTTCTGCACTTCTGCAGCTGTTCCCTCGGCAATCACCTTGCCGTAATCGAGCACAGTGAGCCGGTCGCACAGACCCATCATCAGTTTCACATCATGTTCTATCAGGAGGATCGTGATGCCCTGTTCACGTATCTTCAGCAGCAGTTCACGCAATGCGGCCTTTTCCGTCGAATTCATTCCGGCTGCCGGCTCATCCAGCGCCAGCAAGCGCGGCTCGGTCGCCAGCGCACGAGCAATCTCGACGCGTCGCTGGTCACCATATGACAAGTAGCGGGCTGTGCGGCCGGCAAGATGGCCTATGCCCACGAACTCCAGCAACTCTGCAGCACGCTGAGCAATGGCGACCTCTTCCTCGCGTGCCGCCCGGTGGCGCAGCACCGCACCCAGCACGCCCTGATGAGTGCGCATATGGCGCCCGACCATCACGTTTTCGACGGCACTCATGTCACCGAACAAGCGGATATTCTGAAAAGTACGCGCGATACCGGCACGAGCGACTTCATGCGGCGAGCTGTGCGGATAAGCTTTGCCATCCAGTTCAAAACTGCCAGTATCAGCCTGATAAAGACCTGTGATCACATTGAACATCGTGGTCTTGCCGGCACCATTAGGGCCAATCAGACCGTAGATCTGACCAGACGAAATTGTGAGGTGCACATCAGACAAGGCCTGCAGCCCGCCAAAACGTTTAGAGGCATCAGAGATTTTCAGCAACGGTGTGTTCATGATGCGCTCCCCGACACACGCGTTGATGCGCTGCTCTCGTCAGGCAACATCCGGTCTTCATGACGCGGAGAAGGCCATAGGCCGGATGGCCGTATCAGCATGATCAGCACTAGCGCCAAACCATACAACAGCTGCCGAAGCACCTCTGCCTCTACCCATACATGACCGAACAAGGCCATCTGCACCGGCTCTACCGTATGCCGGAGTACTTCAGGCAGCGCCGCCAGCAGCACAGCACCGAGCACGACACCGGGCACATGCCCTATGCCACCCAGCACCACCATGGCCAACACCGCGATGGATTCGGTAAGCGTAAACGACTCGGGAGAAATGAATCCCTGAAATGCGCCAAACATTGCGCCCGCGATACCGCCAAATGACGCGCCCATTGCGAACGCGAGCAGCTTGACGTTGCGCACATTGATGCCCATCGCTTTCGCGGCGATCTCATCTTCGCGGATCGCAATCCAGGCACGGCCAAGCCGCGAATGCTGCAAGCGCTTTGCAATGAACACGATCAGCACGCACAGCAAGAGGAACAGATAGTAATAAGCATTCACCGAGGGCATGACAAAACCGCCGATGGATAGCGCGCCTCCGGATTGTCCGGCGAAAGAAACAGATCCCAGTTTTACCGGGTCAATCAGGTTGATGCCCTGCGGCCCGTTGGTGATGTTCACAGGACCGTTCAGGTTATTCATGAAGATACGGATGATTTCGCCGAACCCGAGCGTGACAATGGCCAGATAATCCCCTCGCAGTTTTAGTGTGGGCGCACCCAGTAATGCACCTGCCACTGCAGCGACCACTGCGGCCAGTGGCACGATCAGCCATACAGACAAATGGATACCCTGAGTAGCGACCTCAGGCGGCAGCACGCTCATCAAGAACTCAGCAGCCGCGGGAAATTCCATTTGCAGCGATTCGAGCACCACGACAAACTGCGGCGAGGAGAGCAATCCTGCCAGGTAGGCGCCAATCGCAAAAAACGCGATGTAGCCCAGATCCAGCAAGCCTGCAAAACCAACGACAATATTCAGGCCAAGCGCCAGCATGATGTAGAGCAGCGCCACATCAACAATACGCACCCAGGAATTTCCGAATTGAGAGGCCACAAAAGGAAACGCCATCAGCACGACAAAAAAAATTGCCTGCATCAGGCGGGATTCAGCCAGCGGTGGGACGTGCGTGCGCGAAGTCATTGAGCGATCCACCCTCATCCCCTATGAACGGTCGGCGACACGCTCGCCCATGATGCCCGAGGGACGCACCGTCAATACCAGGATCAGGACGATAAAGGCGAAGATATCCTGATAATGACTGCCCAGCACACCCGCGGTCAGATCACCGATATAGCCAGCACCAAGGCTTTCGATCAGGCCCAGCAATATGCCTCCGATCATTGCGCCATAAATATTGCCGATGCCGCCCAGCACCGCTGCCGAGAAGGCCTTCAGCCCGGGGGTGAATCCCATTGCGAATTGCACCGATGCGTAATTCGCACCCCACATGACCCCTGCTACCGCAGCCAGCGCCGCGCCGATGGCAAAGGTGAACACGATCACGCGGTTGGCATCCACGCCCATCAGTGCGGCCACGCGCGGATTCTCTGCCACTGCACGCATTGCGCGTCCCATGCGCGTTCGCTCGACCAGCAGCACCAGCAAGATCATCGAAAGAAAGGCAAGCAACAACAACAACAGCTGCGTAGTGGTGATCAGCGCGCCAAAGAAATGTACAGGCTCAGCGGAAAGTACCTGCGGAAACGGCAATGGATTACGTCCCCAGATCATCATTGCCAGAGTCTGCAACAAGATGGACACACCGATTGCGGTGATCAGAGGCGCAAGACGTGGTGCGTTACGCAAACGGCGATAGGCAACGCGCTCGATCAATATGCTGATGCCTGCGCACACAGGTACCGCCCCGGCGATCGCGATAGCCAGCTGAACGATACCCGGAAGGTCCGGTGCCAGTTTGGCGATGATCTGAAGCAGCGTCCATCCAACCATCGCGCCAATCATCAGAACATCGCCATGCGCGAAGTTAATCAGATTGAGAACGCCATACACCATGGTATAACCCAGCGCGATCAATGAATACATGCTGCCCAGTACGAGACCATTCAGCAGCTGCTGTACCAGTATCTCCATGGGATATTGTTATTGTTTGCGAGAGGGGTTCAGGGTTCGGAATTCAGGCATTCACGCAGCGGCCGGGCGGGGGTTCAGTCCCCTCGGCAGCGGGAAGGTGACATGCTCTTCCACACCGTCGAGCTCACGGACGCTGTAGGCACCCAGCGATTTGAGACGCGTGATCACTTGCTGTACCAGTATCTCGGGTGCGGACGCGCCAGCGGTCACACCAATACGCTGCTTGCCCTCGATCCAGCGTGGATCGATCTGATCGGCATGATCGACCATATAAGATGTCACGCCATTTTTTTGCGCAACTTCGCGTAATCGATTGGAATTCGAGCTGCTGGGACTGCCGACCACGATCACCAGATCAACCTGCGGCGCCATGAGTTTGACGGCATGCTGCCGATTGGTGGTCGCGTAACAGATATCCCCTTTCTTCGGCTCGGCAATCGCAGGGAACCGCGCCTTGAGCGCGGCAATGATTTCGGTCGTATCGTCGACCGACAAAGTGGTCTGTGATACATAAGCCAAACGATCAGGATGCCTGACCTGCAGTGTCTGCACATCCGCCACCGTTTCGACCAGATACATGCCACCATCGCTCTGGCCCATGGTGCCCTCCACCTCGGGATGCCCCTGGTGGCCAATCATGATGATTTCACGCCCTTCCTCGCGCATTTTTGCGACCTCGACATGGACCTTGGTCACCAGCGGGCAGGTTGCATCGAAGACTTTCAGTCCGCGCGACTCCGCTTCCGCCTTGATGGCGCGGGATACGCCATGCGCCGAGAACACCAGATGACTGCCCGCCGGCACGTCGGCCAGATCCTCAATGAAGATCGCGCCCTTTTCACGCAAGTCACTCACCACGTAAGCATTATGGACAATCTCGTGACGAACATAGACAGGCGCGCCAAACTGGGCGAGTGCACGCTCAACGATTTCGATAGCGCGATCCACACCGGCGCAGAATCCGCGCGGCTGAGCCAGCAAAATTTCATTGTCCATGGTTTTCTCCTGCGCTCAGTGGCGCTGATCGGGCTGTGCAAGCTGTTGCCAAATCGGCAGCATGATACTGTTGCCAGCAATAACGCGCATCAGAGTACGCCTATGAGGCTGACCTCGAATTTTACGTGTTGTCCGGCCAGCGGGTGATTGAAATCGAATAACGCGTCCTGCTCGCCCAGCTGAACCAGCACACCTGCGAAACTACCGCCACCAGGAGCATTGAAGTCAACCAGATCACCGGCACGGTAGTCGGCGTCAGCATCAGAGTTCTCACGCAGCGTCTCAAGCGAGACGCGCTGCAAAAGATCAGGATTGCGCGGTCCGAAAGCCTGTTCGGGCGCGAGCTCGAAAATTTCGTGCGCACCTTCTGTCATCCCAAGCAGGCATTGCTCAAGGAAAGGAGCGAGCTGACCTGAGCCCATCTGCAAGGTGGCTGGACTATCACCGAACGTACTGACGATGTCCTTGCCATCTGCAGAAGACAAACGGTAATGCAAGGTCAGGAAGGAGCCTTCAGTAACGACAGGCTGTGGCGTAGCAGGCATAAAAACCGGGGCGTCGATGATATTGCCCCTATTGTATGTCAGCGGGAAAGCGCAGATTTCTGATGGCTGCTAATTCATAGGGTTACGCTGCCGTCAAACCGTCAATCCGCTGGGGAATCAATGAGAATCATCGACATGCCTGCCGCTGCAAGACCTCGCGAGCGCCTGCTTGCACAGGGCGCGGAGGCACTGACCGACGCCGAACTGCTGGCGATAATGCTGCACACTGGCACCCGGGGACTGAGCGCCATCGAGCTAGCGCAGAGCATCATTGATCATTCAGGTTCGCTGTCTCGTCTGATGGTCGCGCCCTCCGGGACGCTCGAGGGTATCAAAGGGCTGGGACCGGCAAAGCGCGCTCAGCTGCTGGCCGTGCTGGAGCTGGCGCGACGCAGTTATGCCGATCAGCTCAAAGCACAGCCGGTATTCGAATCACCTCATTCACTTAAACAGTTTCTTCATGCGCACTTCGCGGGTCAGGACAATGAGCGCTTCATCGGACTGTTTCTGGATGTGGGTCACCGGCTGATTGCCAGCGAGACCCTGTTTCAGGGGACGCTCACCCGTACCGCCGTCTATCCCCGTGAAGTCGCCCGGCGCGCGCTGGCGCACAATGCTGCTGCAGTGATTTTTGCGCACAATCATCCGGACGGAAAAGCCAGCCCGAGTCCGAACGACAAGAAACTCACCCAGGAGCTGAAGAAAGTACTGGACGGGCTGGAAGTGAAGGTACTGGATCATCTGATCGTCGCGGGCAATCGTTGCTGGTCTTTTCACGAGCACGGGCTGTGCTGACCCCGCTGCAATCCCGTCCAGCCGACTTGCGTTACCAGCGCCACCCCCGCAAAGCACCGCAGACACGGCAAAAAATGTTAAATAATATTAGGCGAATCAAGACACACTTTTTTTCTGCAAGTCGTTGAATCTCCTGATTTTTTCTGTATAATCTCGACTTTTCCAAAACATGGAACTACAAGGAGCCTGCCGTGGCACGTGAATGCCAAGTAACCGGGAAGAAGCCGATGGTCGGCAACAATGTCTCCCACGCTAATAACAAAACCAAGCGCCGTTTCCTGCCCAACCTGCAGAATCGCCGCTACTGGGTCGAGTCCGAGAACCGCTGGGTGCGCCTGCGCATCTCGACCGCCGGTCAGCGCCTGATCGACAAGCTGGGCATTGATGCCGTACTGGCAGATATGCGCGCTCGCGGTCAGAAAGTCTGATCGTTCCGACAACTCCACCTAAAGAGGAAAACTGATAATGGCTACTTCCAAAGGCCGGGACAAGATCAAGCTGGAGTCGACCGCGGGTACCGGTCACTTCTACACGACGTCCAAGAACAAGCGCACGATGCCGGAAAAAATGGAGATCATGAAATTTGATCCCAAGGCACGCAAGCACGTGATCTACAAGGAAACGAAGATCAAGTAATACCGGCACCAGAGAAAATCTCTGCCCAGCAAAAAGCCCGCTATTAAAGCGGGCTTTTTTTGTGCTGCTCGTTTTACTGCTGCCTGGATTTTGCAGCTTACCGATCCCTGCCTGATTGGGCAGGGATCAATGACGCATCAGGCGTAGCTTCGGAGACGCAGTGAGAACTGCTGCAACGAACTGATACCCGACGCTTCAGCGCGCGCACACCAGTCACGCAGCTGCGCGAGCAGCTGATCGCTACTGTGGTGTGAACGTTCCCACAAAGCGGCCAGTTCCACGCGCATTTCGTGCATGGTTTTCAGCGCCGCGCTGTGCTTGAAGATCTCGGAGAGCTGCTGAACCTGCGACGTCTGCAGGCTGGCGGGCTCGCGCTGAAGCAGCTGCTTGGAAGACTTCAGCATACTCGCCTCGAGCGACGACTTTTCACGGATATGCGCGACCTCTTCCGCCCAGGCCTGACGCAGCGAACGCGCATACTTCGCCATCACGTCGTAGCGATTCGCGACGACCGAATGCAGCGTGTCCAGATCTGCCACCAGCTTCTCGCGATCGAAGCGCGGCGCCGGAGCAATTTTCTTCACCTTGGCCAGACCGAAGAATGACAGGATGGAGATATACATCCAGCCAATGTCGAACTCGTACCACTTGGAGGACAGCTTGGCCGACGTGCCGTAGGTGTGGTGATTGTTGTGCAGCTCTTCGCCACCAATAATGATCCCCCACGGAAGGATGTTGGTTGATGCATCCTTGCAGTCGAAGTTGCGGTAGCCCCAGTAATGACCGATACCGTTGATGACGCCGGCAGCGGTAACAGGGATCCACATCATCTGAATCGCCCAGACCGTCAGACCAAGCACGCCGAACAGCAGCACGTTCACGATCAGCATCAGCGATACACCCAGTGCAGAGTGCTTGCTGTAGACATTGCGCTCGATCCAGTCATCAGGAGTGCCATGACCGTATTTTTCAATGGTTTCACGGTTACGCGCTTCCACTCGGTAGAGTTCAGCGCCTTCGAATACCACTTTCTCGATGCCGCGCGTGATGGGGCTGTGCGGATCTTCCTCTGTCTCGCACTTCGCGTGATGCTTGCGGTGGATTGCTGCCCATTCCTTGGTCACCATGCCGGTCGTCATCCACAGCCAGAAACGGAAGAAATGGCTGGGTATCGCATGCAGGTCCAGCGCACGATGCGCCTGGCAGCGGTGCAGGAAAATCGTCACTGCCGCAATCGTGATGTGGGTGACCGCAAGGGTAAAGGCAAGGATCTGCCAGCCCGAGGCATGGGTAAGGCCATTCAGAAGGAAATCCAGCACGGGATCCAAGCCAGAAGTCAGACTCATTTTTTCTCCAGAGGGTGGAACAAAGCGGCTAGGCAGATTTCTTTTCCGAAATAGTATCCGCTAGCACTCTACGAGATTGTACGTGTTTTTACAGGGAATCGGGCTTCATCACAAGCAACTTAGTCGGATAAATCGCCGAAAGAAGGCTTATGAATCAAAGACTTGTCAGTCTGCGCAGGAACTGATGATTCTTTTTCACCGGGTTGAGGAATCACGATATGGCGGCTGCGTATCAGTCCCAGCAAAAGATGGTTCACTTCAGAGACCAGGGCCGCACTGCCCTTTTCGGGGTCGGCAATCCAGAACGCGACCTCGAGATCAATGCCTTCCTGAGCCAGCCGCCTGATCAGCAACTCGGGCGCAGGCTCTGAAAGCACCCGGGGCAGCTCGCGCAACGCATGCCGGACGGCTATTGCCAACTCGTTAACATCGGTTTGATAACCCACGATCAGCGAGCTGATCAGACGCACCTGCCGGTCAGACAATGAAAAATTCTGCACGGGTGACGACACCATCATTTCATTGGGTATCACCGCTTCAGATCCATCGCTGGCGCGAAGTATGGTGCACCTTGCATTGATCTGCACGACTTCGCCGCGGTACTTGTCCACGCTGACTATGTCGCCCAGAGCCAGACTGCGCTCCAGCAGAATCACCACTCCCGATACATAACTGCTGACCAGCTTCTGAAGGCCAAGACCGAGGCCAACGCCCAGCGCGCCGCCAAATACCGACAACACGGTCAGATCGATGCCCACCAGCGACAGGCTGATCAGCACGGCCACCAGCAGGAACAATGCACGTCCGGCACGCGCGAGTACCACGCGGATTGAAGAATGCACTGCATCGAATTTCATCAGCCGCTGCTCCAGCACCGCAGAAGCCCAGAGCGCGATCACTACGGTGACCGCTACCGAAATCAGCGCCTGCAGGATCACCAGCAGAGATTCACGATGCCGTCCGATGGGCAAGGTCGTCTGCTCAAGCAGCAAAAGCAGCTCGGGCCAGAGACCCGTCGCATACAGGGCAAGGCCCAGCCACACCAGAGCAGCAATACCCTGCTCGACCGATTGCAATACGCGACCGATGCGACCATCCTTGACGAAAGCCTTGCGCAGCATGAAGAACAGTGAGCGTATCAACAGGAAAGCCAGCATCAGCGGCAAAGCAAGACGCAACGTGCCTACACTCTGCCAGCGATTCAGGACGGCGACGGACAGCGCAATGAAGATCACAGCGAGCAAAGGCGCCAGCACACGATGAAAGCTATCTACAGGCACACTGCCGTCAGGCCAGCCATCGGTCGGCGAAAAACGCGCGACCAGCCAGCGTGAGAACCACCAGCCTGCAATCAGGCAGCCAATCAGCACGATTGCCTGCAACGGCAATGAAGCGCTCTGCAGCTCGGCCATCAGCCCGGGAAAAAGAATTTGTGCAGGATCAGTGTTCACTATCGCCCTGAGATAAAGATTGAAGCGGCGTTGCCTGCTTCTGATGACGCCGCCAGTTTCTGGCAAAGCGATCGGCCAGTACCGGATGGTTTCTGATCACGATCAGGTTCTCCGCATTCATATGCTGAGCAGCCCAGGTGAAGTTGTAGCTTCCGCTAATGACCACCGGCGCCGCTTCCGATTTATTGCCCCGTTCATCGGCATCAATCACCACGATCTTGTTGTGAGCATTTCTATACCGCGTCTCCAGCCAGACCGGTATGCCGTGCCTGGCTAACAGATCGAGCAGCGACCCCGGGGTCTCCGCATGCTGACGACCATCGGCCAGCACCATGACCTCGACACCGCGCAGTTTGGCCTCAATGAGGCTAAAGGCAATTGTGCGGCTGGTCAACAAAAATGCCTGAACGAGTATCTGGCGGTGAGCGCCGGCTATCGCGTCAGCCAGCAAGGTCTCGGCATCGTCCCAGGGCGGAAACGCCACCTCGATGCTGGCTCTGCCAGCAGCAATTTTTTCGATATCTGCCGCATGTCCGGGCAGCGGACGTAAAAGCGCACAGAGGGCAACGCAGACCGAAATCCACAGGCCTCGGCGCATGACTCAGCGCTGTCTTTCGAGAGCGGCAGCGAAAAAACCGTCGGTCTGCTGACGATTCGGCAGCAGCTGCAGAAAATCTCCCATCTGAAGTGAGAGCTTTTGTTCGCTGAGAATCTCGCTCATCGGGCGCAGACTGAATTCCGGATGCGCAGACAGAAATGCTTTCACGACAGTCTGATTTTCTTCGTCCAGCAGACTGCACGTCGCATACACGAGCCGCCCCCCGGGTTTCACCAGCCGCGCCGCGCTGGCGAGTATCGATCCCTGCTTTGCATTGAGTTCTTGAATATCTTTTTCATGCTGCCGCCATTTCATGTCCGGATTGCGGCGCAGTGTGCCCAGCCCGCTGCAGGGCGCGTCGACCAGCACTCTATCCAGCTTGCCGGCAAGGCGTTTTATCTTGGCATCGTTCTTATGCGCGATCAGTACCGGATGCACGTTTGACAGACCGCTACGGGCAAGACGCGGCTTCAGTTTCGCCAGACGCTTTTCAGAAACATCAAATGCATACAGCCGTCCGGTATTTCGCATCCATGCGCCGAGCGCCAGTGTTTTGCCGCCAGCACCCGCACAAAAATCTGCGACCATCTCACCACGCTTTGCACCCAGTACCTGCGCGAGTAATTGACTGCCTTCATCCTGCACTTCTACCTGACCCTCTTTGAAGATCGGCATGTTCTGCAATGCGGGTTTCTTGTGCATGCGCAGACCGAGCGGGGAAAACGGTGTGGGTTCGCAGATAATGCCCGCATGAGTCAGCGCTGCCTCAGCAGTCTCGCGATCTGATTTCAGTGTGTTGACCCTGAGATCCAGCGGCGCAGGCTGATTCAGCGCATCGGTCAGCTGCATCGCTTCCTCTTCGCCGAATTGTGCGATCAGGCGACTCATGATCCAGTCCGGCATGCTGGCACGCAGTGCTGAGGGCAGACTGTTCCGATCGATGGCCATCACCTGTTCCAGCCACGCGTGCTCAGCATCACTTAGGCCAGATAGCGCATCGATACCCGCCGCCTCGGCCAGACCGAGCAGAGCGAGTCTGCGCATCTGGGGACCGCTGCCTGATTCGGACAGATGGTTGTACAGGTTACGGCGTCGCAGCAGCGCATAGACCGACTCGGCAATCATCCCGCGCTCGCGCCCGCCCAGCCGGGGATGATCGCGAAAGTAGCGTGACAGCACGACATCGGCCGGACCAGTGAAACGAAGCACCTCACGCAGTGCTTCTTCAGTGCCGGAAATGATCGCGGGTGGCAATCTCATGGTCTGCTTTCTGGAAAAATTGTGGATGCCGGCAAACATGCCGGCAATCGCTGAATTCAGCGAACTTCAGCGCTGATCACACGCCCATTTTTTAGCACCAGTCTGCCTTCCAGCAGATCACGCACAGCGCGTGGGTATATGAGGTGTTCCTGCTCCAGCACGCGTGCAGCGAGAGTATTTTCGTCATCATCATCATGCACGGGCACCACGGCTTGAGCAACGATAGGACCATGATCGAGCTCGGCAGTCACGAAATGCACTGTCGCCCCATGAAACTTAACGCCGGCATCGATCGCGCGCCGGTGCGTATCCAGACCAGTAAAGCTGGGCAGCAGGGATGGATGAATATTGATCAGGCGACCCGCAAAATGATTGACAAAACCTTCGGTGAGAATTCGCATGAATCCAGCAAGTACGACAAGGTCGGGCCGGTATTGGTCGATGACCGAAGCCAGCGCGGCATCGAACTGCTCCCTGTCGGGATAATCTCGGTGATTAACGATTGCTACAGGAATACCTGCTGCACGAGCAACTTCCAGTCCGGCAGCCGTGGGTTTGTTGCTGATGACCGCAGCGATCTGAGAAGGCCAATGCTCAGCAGCGGCCGCACGCATGATGGCTTCCATATTGCTGCCGCGCCCGGAGATCAGAATGACGATGCGTTTCATTAAGCGAATTTTAACAGTGCAGCAGCCCGCCGAAGTGCAATAAGCACCTTCGGATCGATCAGGCTGTCTGGATGGATTTACTGGAAGGAAAAGAAGACGCGGAACGGGACTTTCTTCTCGCTCCAGAAGTCCGCTGCATCACGGAAAACATCGAGAAGATTTTCACGTGCTTCTTTATCGAACTTCTGAGTGCTGGGCAACTGCTCGAGCACCACGAGGAATCCGGGCTGCTCGCCTACTTCATGAATTACCTTGGTCAGGCATTCGGTGAGCGCATCATAATTCTTTGCGAACTGCTTCGGAAAGCCAAACGACTCGGCGATGGCGCCCAGCACCTGCTGACGTGTGAGTGCGTGCGCGCAGTGCGCATAAAGGAAATGCTGACCAAGACGAACAGCTTCCTCCTGCAGTTCAGTGACCCGAAATGCACGGATAGACTGTACAACATTGGCAGGTACGGCACGAAGCAGACTGCTGGCCGGGGTAAATTCCTGGCTCTCTTCCTCGCGCTGTAGCAGCGGCGCGCTGAGCATGTAAATATTCACGGTAATGTTGAAACATCAAATGACGGACGCAGTATCAGGATCTTTTCGAATTTGCAACGACTGCGACCGTGCTCGGGTTCTCGTTCAGCAAAACCAAGCCGGGTAAGAGGCTTGGTCATCGGCAATTCAAGATGATACCCGCCCTTTGGTCCCGGAAAAAGCCCCGGTCAGATTATGGGATAGCGAATGCGATAATAAATTCTTAACAAACAAACGGAAAACCCCGTAATTTCGGATAAATCAGGGCATCTTCTCTCATGAAGACGGATAGTCGATCGCAGGTGAAATTTGTTCAATAGAGATGTTCAGGCACGATGCGCAGCTCGAATTTCTTTTTCGAAAATCATTTTTGCGGGCGCAGAAACTTCAAAAAATTGCAACACCTCATCTCTTTGAGAGAAGGTATCGATCTGCCCGAGTTCGATCAGCGATCGGGTGTAGGCCGACTCGAACAGCAGATAGGAGGCGAGTGCCGAGCCTCGGCGCTCAGTCGCACCGATCGCCGACAGCATCGTCCTGATCGGCAAAGGCAGACTGCCGACATGCCGGCTCGCGATCAAATCGAGCGGCTTCGAGGGAGTAATGGCCAACATCTCCACCGGACGCAGCACAGTGAGCTTGCGCTGTTCGGGCGTCAGCAAGGACAGGGTCGCATTGATACGGTTAAGCCGCTCAATATCTGAGGACAAGCCATCAAGAAAAATGCTCGACATCGCATGACCGGCAATTTGAGCAAGACTCGGATACCCGGCAAACTGTGCAAAGTCTCGCTGAGGACTACCGGTATTTCCTGCACCAATCACCAGAATTTTGCTCGCGCCCAGATGAATTGCCGGTGAAATCGGCGCAACGTCCCGCATTGAGCCATCACCGAAATACTCGCATCGGTCGTTGCAGTACAAAGGCACTGCCGGAAAGATCAGCGGTATCGCCGACGAAGCCAGCAGATGATCCACGCCGATCTGCTGCTGCACTGACATCCGCAATGCGCGACTCCAGGGCTTGATGGGCTCTCTCGCCTGATAAAAAATCACATGCCGGCCAGCGGTGTATGAAGAGGCAGAGACGGCCAGTGCATCCAGTACTCCATGCCCAATCACTTCATCCAGTCTGGGCAAGTCCAGCATCCGGTGCAGCAGACCGACGAGTGGCGAATTATCGAGCAGAGAATTCGGCGGCTGCGCATGCCACTGTCGAAGCAACCAGCCAAACGAAAGTAATGACAGCCAGCGCGCCCCTGAACGGATAACGCCTATCGAATCTGCGCGGTACACCTGTTCGACCTCCAACTCACGCCAGATGCGCAACAGGACCGTAATGCTTTCTTCGAAATTGTCGGCGCGACTGGCTAGTGCCGCTGCATTGAGCGCCCCGGCGGAGGTGCCGCAGATAATATTGAAAGGTAGTTTCGATGCTCGCCAACCGGTTTCGCTGAGCAGCGAGAAAATGGCCTGCAACACTCCAATCTGGTAGGCAGCTCTCGCACCGCCACCAGCAAGAAACAGGGCTATCTTTCGCGGCTGGGACATAGCCGCAGGTTAAATGGGAAAAGCGGGCCGGGAAAGTTTCGCGGGCTACTATGGCGTATGCGCTACAGCAGCCCGCGTATCACTCATCATTCACTTTAGAAACTGCAGATTATTTAGGTTGCATCCGGATCGCGCCATCCAGACGGATGGTTTCGCCATTCATCATCGTGTTCTCAATGATGGTCTTGGCAAGGTGAGCGTACTCGGCCGGTTTACCAAGACGCGGGGGGAACGGCACCATGCGGCCCAGCGCATCCTGAACTTCCTGCGGCATGCCCAGCAGCATCGGAGTTTCGAAGATGCCGGGGGCAATCGTCATTACGCGTATGCCGTTGCGTGACAGGTCACGCGCCATCGGCAATGTCAGGCCAACCACACCGGCCTTCGATGCGCCGTAAGCGGCCTGTCCGATCTGACCGTCGTACGCGGCCACCGACGCGGTATTGATGATCACGCCACGTTCACCCGCCGCATTAGGTTCCTGATTGGACATTGCAGCAGCCGCAAGACGCGACATATTGAATGTGCCGACCAGATTTATATTGACCACGCGCTGGAAAACATCCAGCGGATGAGCGCCATCCTTACCCACGGTTTTCACAGCAGGAGCAACACCAGCGCAGTTGATCAGACCAACCAGCTTGCCCATCGATTCAGCCGCAGCGACCACGGCCAGGCCATCGGCCTCGGAAGTCACATCACATTTGACGAACTTGCCTTTCAGCTCAGCAGCAAGCTTTTCACCGGCCTCCACCTGCACATCGGCCAGCACGACCTTGCCACCATTCTCGACAATCATGCGCGCTGTCGCGGCACCCAGGCCCGAGGCTCCGCCGGTGATGATGAAGACATTGTTTTTGAATTCCATGTTTGCTCCAGAGTCGAGGGTAGAAAAATACGAATGCGGTGTGCCTTTGGGACAAGTTTCCCTTGCTGCGACGCGCAAAACCGTAATGATACCCCCGTCAATGAAAAAGGCAGCCGAAGCTGCCTTTTTCGGTTCGCAAAGCCGGGCTTCGCGATTTTTTTATCGTTTAGCCGATCATGCCGGATGAAGCCAGCAGCGGAACGATCAGCAACGCAACGATGTTGATGATCTTGATCAGCGGATTGACCGCTGGGCCCGCAGTGTCCTTGTAAGGATCGCCCACGGTATCGCCGGTCACGGCCGCCTTGTGCGCTTCGCTGCCCTTGCCGCCATGGTGACCATCCTCGATGTACTTCTTCGCGTTATCCCATGCACCGCCACCGGTACACATTGAAATCGCCACGAAGAGTCCTGTCACGATAGTACCCATCAGCAGGCCGCCGAGCGCTTTCGGACCGAGCACCAGACCGACCACGATAGGCACCACCACCGGCAACAGCGAAGGGATCATCATTTCCTTGATCGCCGCTGCCGTGAGCATGTCGACGGCCCTGCCGTACTCTGGCTTAGCCGTACCCTGCATGATGCCGGGGATCTCGCGGAACTGACGACGCACCTCTTCCACCACCGAGCCCGCAGCGCGACCTACGGCTTCCATCGCCATCGCGCCAAACAGGAACGGAATCAGGCCACCGATGAACAGACCAATGATCACCATCGGATCGGACAGATCGAAATTGACTTCGATACCACGCGCATGCAGCGCATGCGTGTAGTCGGCGAACAGCACCAGCGCAGCCAGACCTGCCGAACCGATCGCATAGCCTTTGGTCACCGCCTTGGTCGTATTGCCCACGGCATCCAGCGGATCAGTGATATCGCGCACGCTGTCAGGCAATTCGGCCATCTCGGCGATGCCACCTGCGTTATCAGTGATCGGGCCATACGCATCCAGCGCAACGATGATGCCTGCCATCGACAGCATCGCGGTCGCTGCAACGGCAATGCCATACAGACCGGCCAGCGCATACGAGGTGAAGATACCCGCACAGACAAACAATACTGGCCATGCTGTCGATTTCATCGAGATGCCGATACCCGCGATGATGTTGGTCGCATGACCCGTCGTCGATGCCTGAGCGATGTGCTTTACCGGATAAAAATCCGTGCCGGTGTAATACTCGGTGATCCAGACCATCGCAGCAGTCAGCACCAGTCCGACTACGCAGGAACCGAACAACGCCATCGCGGTGGCAGTCCGCTCGCCTGAGAGAGTTACCGGCTCAGGGAAGAGCATCGTCGTGACGAAGTAGAAGGCGATCAGCGACAGCAAGCCCGAGACAATCAGACCCCGATACAGCGCTGGCATCACGTTTCGCATGTCAGGTTTCGCCTTGACGAACATCACGCCAATGATCGAAGCAATGATCGAGACACCACCCAGAATCAGCGGGTAGATGACCGCTGCGCCCGGTGCTGACACCACCATCAGCGCACCTAGCGCCATGGTGGCGATCAGTGTCACCGCATAGGTTTCAAACAAGTCAGCGGCCATACCCGCACAATCACCGACATTGTCACCGACGTTATCGGCAATCACTGCAGGATTGCGAGGATCATCTTCGGGGATGCCTGCTTCGACCTTGCCCACCAGATCAGCGCCAACATCCGCACCTTTGGTGAAGATGCCGCCGCCCAGACGCGCAAAGATAGAAATCAGCGAAGAACCGAACGCCAGACCCAGCAATGGCTTCAGCGTTGCTGAATCGGGATGATCGATGCCACCGATGAAGTAATAGAAGAGCGATACGCCGAGAAGGCCCAGACCGACCACCAGCATGCCGGTGATTGCGCCGCCACGGAACGCAACGTCAAGCGCAGGTCCGATGCCGTGCGTGGCTGCCTGTGCAGTACGCACATTCGCTCGCACGGACACGTTCATGCCAATGAAGCCGCATGCACCGGACAGGACCGCACCGATTACGAAGCCGATGGCAGTGAGTCCATCCAGAAAAACCCCGATAAGAATGGCCAGCACGACGCCCACGATCGCGATCGTCCGGTACTGACGAGCGAGGTAAGCGGCTGCGCCGGCCTGGATTGCTGCGGCAATTTCCTGCATGCGGGCATTGCCCGCATCCTGGCCGAGAATCCAGCTTCGGGAGACCAGTCCGTAGATGACGGCTATCAAGCCGCACACCACGGCAAACCACAAGCCTTGTGTTGCCATTTCTCTCCTCCAAAAGTTACGACAGTTGTCAACTTCCTCTACAGTCCGCTCTCTGTGGAACGATACTGCGATTTGCTACAAACTCGGCGTACCACCTGCGATGTATCACAGGTTTAAGAAACCGCCGGCGCCTTTGCCGGCTGCTCTAAACTTCAGAAATCGAAATCGCTGCATCGAGGGTTTTACGCCCTCTGGGAAAGCTTGTTTCAACCATGAAAAAAGCGGACCATCGGTCCGCTTTTTTCATGGTCTGAGATCATTTCTCGAGTGCCGCGAAGGCGCGGTCACGAATCTCTTCGACAGGACCAACACCGGCAATCTTGCGATACTTGGGCGCGCCAGGCAGGCCTGAATGCGCCCAGTCGTTATAGTAACCAACCAGTACCTTGGTCTGCTCATGATAGACCGACAGTCGCTTACGCACAGTCTCTTCGCGATCGTCATCGCGCTGGATCAGTTCTTCGCCAGTCTGATCGTCCTTGCCAGCATGCTTGGGCGGATTGTATTTGACGTGATACGTACGGCCCGAAGCGGGATGAACACGACGGCCGCTCATGCGCTCGATGATGGCCTCATCAGGTACATCAATCTCCAGCACATAGTCGATCGCAACACCCGCGTCTTTCATCGCGTCTGCCTGCGGAATCGTGCGGGGGAAACCGTCGAACAGATAACCGTTCGCGCAATCTGGCTGCTTGAGCCTGTCCTTGACCAGTCCGATGATGATGTCATCCGACACAAGCCCGCCTGCATCCATCACTTTTTTTGCGGCCAGTCCGAGAGGAGTACCCTCCTTCACCGCAGCGCGCAACATATCGCCCGTCGAAATCTGCGGGATGTTGTATCTCTCTTTGATGTACGCTGCCTGAGTGCCTTTGCCCGCACCCGGCGCCCCCAATAAAATCAGCCGCATTACCTGTTCCTTACGCGTTCTTCACTACTAAAAATGGCGGAATCACACACCAGTTCAGCATTGTGTCTTGAATAGCTTGCCCGAAACTTACCACAGATTAGCGCTGCCACGACGACAAGGCCCGATGAAAAAGCTTGCTCAAAGAGCAAAATGAGAGCGCACTCTCTCTAAATCCTCGGGTGTATCGACACCGGCATGCGGCGCATGCGCAGTACGGTGCACTGCAATACGAAAACCATTCCACAGCACGCGCAACTGCTCTAGCGCCTCGATGTTTTCGATCGGTGACACCGGCAGTGACGGATACTGCCGCAAAAAATCACGCCGATAAGCATACAAACCAATGTGTCGCAGCGGGTGATATCCGGCAGGGAGTTCCTTCATTTCGCTGATCGACTTGTCACCAGCAAAAGCATCCCGATGCCAGGGAATGGCCGCGCGTGAAAACAGCAGCGCATGCCCCGACGCATCAAGCACCACCTTCACCACATTCGGATTGAATACATCGTCTATCGTATCAATAGAATGCGCGGCCGTTGCCATCGGTACCTGCGGCGAGATCAGTGCAGCACATGCATTGATCAGCGCAGGATCGATCAATGGCTCATCACCCTGCACGTTGACGATCACCGCGTCGTCGGATAAGACCAGAGCTTCTGCCACTTCCGCAATACGATCTGTGCCTGACGGATGATCCGCGCGTGTCATCCGCACTTCCACCTGATGCTGCTGACAAGCAGACTGAATGTCAGGATGATCCGTGGCCACCACGATGCGCTGCGCGCCGGACAATGCAGCTCTTTCTGCGACGCGCACGACCATCGGCTTGCCCCCCAGATCGGCGAGTGGCTTGTTAGGCAGACGTGTTGACGCGAGCCTCGCGGGGATGATGACGGTGAAACTCATGCGCGGAAACGGCAGACCACAAAAGAAAGCAGAGGTATCACGGCGCTGGCTTTGCACCATTATCCGAAGCTGCCGCCAGATCGCGTGCATCCTCAGCCCACAAGATCGGGATGCCGTCGCGTATTGGATAGGCAAGGTGATCCGGGTTGCAGATCAGTTCCTGTGCCTGCTTGTCATATTTCAGCGGCCCTTTGCACAGAGGACAGACTAGGATGTCAAGCAATCGGGTATCCACGCAATTTCTCCACCAAATGTTTTGACAGAAGGCCATCGATGGCCGGCTGCACAGGTACGACCCACAAGCGCGAGTCGGAGGCGATTGCCTCTATCTGAAGGCATTTTACTGCATCCTTTTCCGTGATCAGAATGATGTCAGCATCGAGATTCGCGAAAGGGTTGGTGGAAAAATCAAAATGATCAGGCAGCGCCAGCGCATCAGAAAGCTGAACGCCGATCTGCCTGAGCATCAGGAAAAACCGCTCGGGATTGCCAATACCTGCGGCGGCCGCGATCCTTGCATTGGCTGGCAGCTCCGTCAGAGACATCATGCTGTTGCGATCACTCAGTCTTTGCGCGCCGGCACCCTGCAAGCGCATGGCAAACGTGTTCTCGCTGTACGCAGGGGTACCAGCCGTTCCACCATTGACGATCCGAAAATCAAAGTGGCGCGATGCAGGCTCACGCAGTGGACCGGCAGGCAGCAGCCACCCATTGCCATTACCTCGCTCATCGCACAGCAGGATTTCGACATCACGTCCGAGCGCGTAATGCTGCAGACCATCATCCGCGATCAATACATTGACTTCCGGATGCGCGGCAAGCAGTGCCTGTGCGGCCGCCACACGACGGCGCGCGACAAATACTGGCGCGCCGCTGCGCTGGCGAATCAGCAAAGGCTCATCGCCAGCGACTGACACCGGTGTGTCATCCGTCACCTGCTGCACCTGAGAAGCATCGCCGCCATGCCCGCGCGAGATCACGCCGGGTGCGAAGCCCGCCGCCTTCAACTGCTGCACCAGCCAGATCACCAGCGGCGTTTTGCCGGTGCCGCCCACATAGATGTTGCCGACAACTATTACTGGCACAGGCAAACGGTGCGCGTCGAGCATACCTACGGTATACAGCCAGCGACGCAGCATGATCACCGCGCCAAACAATAGCGACAGCGGCATTAACAACCATGCGAGCAAGCCCCGGCGCTGCCATTCGCGAGACAGCGTCGATTCGAGTGAAGCACGAAGGGTCATGGACAAGCGTTAACGCGACGACGAGGCCTGTGCTGCAAATACCAGCCTTGCGAGACCGGCATGACGTGCTGCCTCCATCAGTTGCACCACCGACTGGTGGCTGGCCATTGCATCGGCATGAATTTCCACGGTGATGTCGGCGTTGCCCTGAGCCGCATCACGTAATGCCGCGGTCAGGCTTGCCAGATCGGCTGCAGCTATGCGCTGCTGCTGCACCGCATAGCGTCCCTGCGAATCGATCGCCACCGTGAGCGACTTCGGCAACGCAGCGGCATCCGCGTTGGCGGAAGGCAGGCTGACCTGCAAACTGGTGTATTTGCTGAATGTCGTGCTGACCATCAAAAAAATCAGGATCACCAGTAGCACATCGATGAAAGCGATCAGATTGATCTCGGGCGCCGCACGACGCTGACCTTTGCGGAAATTCATTCGTGGTTCCGCTCGCCGGTGACGGTATCCACAAAGCGCACGGCTTGCTGCTCCATGTCGATGACGAAGCCATCGACCAGTGCGTGAAAATGCCGGTGGAACAGCAGTGCGGGCATGGCTACAGCCAGTCCGAAACCCGTGTTGTAGAGCGCGACAGAGATGCCGTGCGCCACCTGCAGCGGGTCAGCACCGACGCCACCGGTAGCACCGAACAGTTCGATCATGCCAATCACTGTGCCAAACAAGCCCATCAGCGGCGCAAGGGTTGCCACCGTGCCCAGCGTGGTCAGGTAGCGCTCGAGCTGATGCGCCGCCGCCCTGCCCGCTTCCTCAATAGATTCCTTCATCGCATCACGCGATGCGCCCAGATTGCGAACGCCAGCAGCCAGCACCCGACCCAGCGGCGAATTCTGTTCGAGTTGGCTGAGGGTCTCAGCATCCACATTGCCTGCGCGGGCAACGGCAATCACATCGGGCAGCAGCGAGGCTGGCAGGATGCGAGAGACACGGAGATACATCAGCCTCTCGATAATGATGGTCACCGCAACGACCGATGCAATGAGCAGGAACCAGATCGGCCATCCTGCCGCTTGAATAATGGCTAGCAAACGCCTTCTCCTGCAGAGGGGAAATAATGGACGCAGACTGTAACTGCTTAAACATCCTCGGGCAAGCCGGGCGTTGACAGGCAGTGTTTGCGAGTACTTACTGCTTATATATTCCAATATTTATCTAAGCCTTTATCGCAGAATCTTGTTCACAGGCTCTGTGGACAAGCATGTGCGCAAGCCCTATGGGAAACCTGGAAGTCCTTGATTTACAGCGATATTTACCCGCTGCCCGCCCGGCGCGCATCCCCGTCCGGACTTTGTCGCCGTATACAGGCGGGCAGTGAACAGGCGACAATTCTCACCCGCGCACTTGCAACCCACGCCATTCGATGTTTGAAGATAACCAGGCCACCAGCACGACCGGCACTCAGATACTGACCGTTAGTCAGCTCAATCAGGCAGTTGCTCGCCTGCTGGAAAAAAGCTTTCCGCTGGCCTGGGTCAGCGGCGAAATCTCCAATTTCACGCGCGCCGCATCAGGCCACTGGTATTTCACGCTCAAGGACGCAAATGCCCAGGTACGGGCGGTGATGTTCCGCGGCCGCGCCCAGTATGTGGACTTCAATCCGCGCGAGGGCGACAAAGTCGAGGTCAGAGCAACGGTCGGGCTGTATGCAGCGCGCGGTGACTTCCAGCTCAATGTCGAGGCCATGCGCAAGGCGGGCGTTGGCAATCTGTATGAAGCCTTCGTGCGGCTGAAAGCGAAACTTGCCGCTGAGGGTCTGTTTGACGAAGCGCGCAAGCGTGAGCTGCCTGATTTCCCCCGTACCGTCGGTATCGTCACCAGTCCTCAGGCCGCCGCATTGCGAGATGTGCTCACCGCATTCCGGCGCCGCGCACCGCATGTGTCGCTGGTGCTGTATCCAACCGCGGTGCAGGGCGATGGCTCGGCAGAGAAAATTGCGAGCGCAATCAACGTCGCCTCGCGCCGCGCAGAGTGTGATGTGCTGATCGTCTGCCGTGGTGGCGGAAGTCTCGAAGATTTGTGGTCCTTCAATGATGAGCAAGTCGCACGCGCGATTGCTGCCTGCAGCATGCCCGTGATTTCGGGCGTTGGCCATGAAACGGATTTCACAATCGCTGATTTTGTTGCCGACCTGCGCGCGCCCACACCCACCGCCGCTGCAGAGCTGGCAGCGGCGCCCACTGATGACTGGCTGGCCGAACTCGAAGAGCTCGCGCGAGGCCTCGCCGAGGGTCTGCGCCGCCAGCTTGACGATCATGCACAGACGCTGGACTGGCTCGCGCACCGCTTGCACAGCCCTGCAACAGCAATAAGACACCAGAAGCTGAAACTCAGTAGTCTGGCCACCCGGCTCAGCCATGCGACATCAACACCCGTGACAGCGGCACGCTTTCGACTGGGTCAGGTTACCCATCGTCTGCGACATGCGATGCCCGATACCCGCATGGCTCGAGCACGCGTGATGGCAGAGGCCACTCGCCTGC
>JACCDH010145792.1_pt1 | contig 38538 bp, 32 predicted proteins | sample 7442481 | NCBI WGS metagenome assembly JACCDH01 (sample SAMN15323433, study PRJNA562643) | freshwater metagenome | isolation source: river surface water | place: USA:Blue River Watershed | collected 2017-08-15 | reverse complement strand
TCAATGTTGATTTAAAGTGCAATGTTACAAATTAAACTGTTATGTTGCGAATGTTTTTTGTTCTTTTTATTCTTAAAAATCATTTTTTTTGATATTTTTTACTAAATTCATAGTTATAACTACGTAGTTGAACTTATTTTTGTATTTCAAACTTTAAACCTATCATGTATAAATTTATTTTTTGTTTTATTACAATCGTACTCTTTCAGCTTAAATCCTTTGCACAAATTAAGGAATCTATGTACAATTATGGGTCTGTTCGAGACGAATTTTATATAGATTACAATTGGGCATTAAAATACAGTAATGAAGTTACTAAATTAAAATTGGAAAATGTTGAATTACAAGATATTGAAAAGATTAATAAACTTAAAAATTTACAAGTTTTACGATTACAAAATAATAAATTAAGTAATATTTCCCCCAATCTAGGCGATTTAAGTAATTTACTGTATTTAGAAATTAACCAAAATCCAATCAACGCTCTACCAAACTCTATCACCAATTTATTTTTGTTAAACGAGCTAAAAATTTACAACAGTAAGTTACAAAAATTACCACGAAATTTAGCACTATTAAAAAACTTAAAAATATTGGAAATACAAAGTAATACCGAAAAATTACAAACAGATTCGGCTTTATACTTTATGCCCAATTTAAAAGAAATTTTATTCTACAACACCCCTTTACATCAATTTCCTTTGGGTTTACAAACATGTAATAAATTAGCCATACTTACAATTGTTCAATGTGGAATAGATAGTATTCCACTTTCATTTTTAAATCAAAATACAGTTAAAGAATTAGTTTTAGCCAATAACCAAATAAAGGAAATCCCCAAAGAAATTATGGGTTTAAAATCCTTAGAAATATTAATTTTAAAAAACAATCAAATTCAAAATCTTCCAGAATCCTTATGTTTTTTAAGCAATTTAAAAACAATAGATTTATCTGGAAATCCATTAAACTTAAATGATTTAGATGTTTTACGCATTTTAATGCCTCAAACCAATATTATTTTTTAATGGAGGATATACTTAAAAATAAAATTGAGTATATTAAAGGAGTTGGTCCTGCCAAAGCAGAAATTATCCAAAAAGAATTAAATTATTTTACTTGGGAAGATATCCTGCATCATTTCCCTATTCGCTACATAGACAAAACAAAATTTTTTACCGTTAGCGAGCTTAAACCAGATATGCACTCTGCTTTAATTAAAGGCATTGTTACGCATGTAAAGGAAACAGGTGCTGGAAACACCAAACGGTTTACTGCCATTTTTAAAGATGAAACGGGTACGATGGAACTGATTTGGTTTAAGGGCGTGGATTGGATTAAAAAATTAATAATACCGGGCACCAGTTATGTGATTTTTGGAAAACCCAATTGGTTTAACCAAAAATTCACAATGCCTCACCCAGAAATTACGAATTTACTAGAGTTTATCAATCAAAAAAACAATCAACTCATTCCCGTTTACCCCACCACCGAAAAAATGAAAAAAAGGGGTTTGGATAGTAAAGCTTTTGGCGCAATGGTTAAAAGTTTATTAAACGAATTGGGGAACGATAAAATTACCGAAAATTTACCGCAAAGTTTAATTCAAAAATATGGCTTATTAAGTAAAAACCAAGCCATACACCAAATTCATTTTCCAGATAATCAAGATATTATAAACAAAGCCAAAGGAAGATTAAAATTAGAAGAACTTGTTTTTGTGCAACTAAAAATTTTACAAGGGAAAATTCTAAATCAGCTCCATATCAAAGGTTTTAACTTTAATTTGGTTGGTAATTATTTTAACGATTTCTACAAAAACATCTTACCTTTTGAGCTTACCAATGCGCAAAAAAAAGTATTAAAAGAAATTAGAAAAGATACTAGCACGGGGAAACAAATGAACCGTTTGGTACAAGGCGATGTGGGGAGTGGCAAAACTATTGTGGCTTTAATGTGTATGCTTTTGGCTATCGACAATAATTTTCAGGCTTGTTTGATGGCGCCTACCGAAATTTTGGCTACGCAACATTTTAAAGAAATTCATCACCTTTTATCTAAATTGGATTTAAAAGTACATTTACTCACCGGAAGTACTAAAAAAAGGGACCGCGATAATATTCATTCGGATTTAGAAAATGGAGATTGTGCGGTTTTAATTGGAACGCATGCTTTAATTGAGGATAAAGTAAAATTTAAAAATTTAGGATTAGCTGTGATTGATGAACAACACCGTTTTGGGGTGGCTCAACGCTCAAAATTATGGCAAAAAAACACCTTACCGCCGCATGTTTTGGTAATGACTGCTACGCCGATTCCTAGAACTTTAGCTATGACGGTGTATGGCGATTTGGATGTTTCGATTATTGATGAGTTGCCTCCAGGCAGAAAAGCAATTATCACTAAACACTTCTCGGATGCACAACGTTTGGTGGTTTTAGGTTTTATAAAAGAACAAATTGAGTTGGGCAGACAGGCATATATTGTATATCCTTTAATCGAAGAATCTGAAACAATGGATTATAAAGATTTAATGGATGGTTACGAAAGTATCGTGCGTTATTTCCCTTTGCCTAAATATCAAATTGCTATTGTTCACGGACGGATGAAACCAGAGGATAAAGAATATGAAATGAAACGTTTTGCAAGCGGACAAGCACAAATTATGGTGGCTACCACTGTGATTGAGGTGGGTGTGAATGTGCCAAACGCTAGTGTAATGGTTATTGAAAGTGCGGAAAGGTTTGGACTGAGTCAGTTACACCAATTAAGAGGGCGTGTTGGTAGAGGTGCGGAACAATCTTTTTGTATTTTAATGACAGGCAATAAGTTAGGTGCAGAAGCAAAAATTAGAATGCGAACTATGGTGGACACCAACGACGGATTTAAAATTAGTGAAGTTGATTTAAAATTACGCGGACCAGGCGATTTGCAAGGAACCCAACAAAGTGGTGTGATGGATTTAAAATTGGCCTCCTTAACAGAAGATAGTAAATTACTCCATTTTGCGCGCGAAAGGGTAAAAGAAATTTTAGAAGAAGATCCATTTTTAGAAAACCAGAGTAATTATCCTTTAAAATTGCATTTATTAAAGGAAAAAAACAAAGGGAAAATCAATTGGGGACGAATTAGTTAAAACTTTAAAAAACAAAAAATGAACATAAGATACAACAAAATTAAAAATACTCTTTTTGCAAAAAACCGCATCAATTTTGCCAAAAAAATGAAGAAAAATTCGGTTGCAATTTTTTGTACCAATTACGAAATGCATCGTAACGGGGATTGTAATTTTCCTTTTCGTCCCGATTCGGATTTTTTTTACTTAACGGGTATCAATCAGGAAAAAAGTATTTTGGTATTGGTAAAAACCGAAACGGTAGAGGAAATTTTGTTTGTTTTACAATCGGATGAACATTTAAAAATTTGGGAAGGTGAAAAATTTAATTTGGAAAACGCTAGCGAAATATCGGGCATTAAAAATGTGCAGTGGTTAGGAAATTACGATGCTTACATCAAAAATAAAATCCTACAAAACCAACATATTTACATCAATTTTTTCGAAAACGATCGATATTCTTTAAACCAAGCCAATCCAAATACAGTTTTAGGGAACGAATTAAAAGCTCAATATCCCGCGCATCAATTTCATCGTTCTGCTCCAATTTTAAAACAATTGCGTTGCATAAAATCTGCTGCAGAAATCAAAATTATTCAACAAGCTTGCGATATCACACACAAAGCATTTACAAACGTACTTCAAACTATTCAGCCCGGAATGATAGAATACGAAATTGAAGCCGAAATATCGTATATTTTCACTAAAAATGGCGCAACAGCACACGCCTACTCCCCTATTGTGGCGTCTGGAAAAAATGCTTGTGTTTTGCATTATATCGATAATAACAATGTTTGTAAAGATGGCGATTTAGTTTTAATGGATTTTGGTGCCGAATATGCCTATTATGCCGCAGATTTAACCAGAACTATCCCTGTAAATGGCAAGTTTACCAAGCGACAAAAAGAAGTGTACACCGCGTGTTTAAATGTTTTTAAATATGCAAAATCTATTATTCAACCAGGGTTATCTTGGGAGGAATACAATAAAAAAATTGGGATTAAAATGACTGAGGAATTGAGTGCTATTGGATTAATTGATTCCACAGAGCTACAAAATCCATCCTCCACCGCTTACCGCAAATATTTTATGCACGGCACCAGTCATTTTTTAGGACTAGATGTGCATGATGTAGGCGACCGAAGCAAAAATTTTAAAGAAGGAATGTTGATTACCTGCGAACCCGGAATATATATTACCGAAGAAAATATAGGAATCCGAATAGAAAACGATTTTTTAATCACCAAAAACGGCGTAAAAGATTTAATGGAAAACATCCCTATTGAAATTGAAGATATCGAAAATTGGATGAAAAATAAACGGGTAAAAAAGTAAAAATTACATTTATTTTCATTTTAAACAAAAGCTAGTTAAATAATCTAATTTATCAATAAAAAAGTATGGGGATTTGTGTGAATATGATTGTAAAAAATGAGTCGGCTAATTTACCCAGACTCTTTAAATCACTAGAAAATGTTGTAGATTTTTATGTTATTTATGATACTGGAAGTACTGACAATACTATTGAAAAGATAAAAGAACTTGGAGAACTACACAATATTAAAGGTATTGTATTTAGTGAACCTTGGGTAAACTTTGCTTATAATAGAAATATTGCATTAAAAAAAGCATTTCAACTGTATAATGAAGGCGTACATTCTTGCTCCTGGTTATTAATTATAGATGCCGATGAAGCTTTGGATCGTATTTCGAAAGAAACTCTTCTATCCTTAGATAAAAATTTAAGTTATAATGGTTATCAATTGTATCGAGATCATTTATCAAGACAAAAGTTATTAATTAGTACACTGCAGCAAGAATGGTATTGGGAAGGTGAAACACATAATTATTTGATAAATAACATGAATTATGCAATACAGTTTAACGAAAAATTTATTAGAAATGCCTTACATTTTACAGGGGCAAAATCTCATCAATTTAAAAATACGGAAGAAAAAAGTGCTTATGATGTTGCCGTTTTAGAAAAGGAACTAAACAATACCGAAATAAATCTTAAAAATATACACCGTTATCTTCAAATAGGAATTGAGCTTTTTGAATGTAAAAAATTACATGAGGCATTTTCCGTATACAATACAATTTTAAGTACTAAGATCAAAATAGAAGAAGAAGTTAAATTTATATGCATGTTGCAAATTGGGCACATTTATTTAGAATATTTGGTAGATTTAAAAAAGGCAGAAAAATTTTATAGCAAAGCAATGGAATTAATGCCAGATAGAAAAGAACCTTACTATTATTTAGTAAAACTGTATCAAAAAATTAAAGAAGAAAACAAAATATTTGATTTATTAACCAAAGGACTAAATATTCCAGCATCTAATATCAAAAATGGATACCGCTTAGTAGATTACGGCGTATATTTTTGGAAATTAGAGATGGAAATGGCGGTGTATTTATTTAAAAATAAACAGCAAAAACAATTTTTAACTTTATACGAGCAAATAATTAAACAAGGAAAAATACCCAAAGAAAAATTGGCTATTATACAATCTATGAAAAGTTTAATGAAAATTTAAATATTCCATTAAACTTTTCATGATTAAAATTAATTTAAAGACTATTGAATACTTAATTAAAAAAACTAAGATATTGTTCCGTAAGAACCTTCTGTCAAACCTGTACAAGTCCCACCTAACGTTGTAGTTATATTTTCAGTTTCCAATTCGGGTGTAATCCAAGGCCTTTTCATATATGTAAATTTTATTTTGAGAAACGAAAGTATATAAAAACATTGGTATTAAAAAAGATTTGATAAAATTAGATTGGAAAAATTTAATAAAAATATTTCTTAGGCTAATCTAGATTAATTTCATATGTGTATAATTTGTTTTTTAATTGCCATATGCTATTATTCACATAGCATTTATTTTTAATTGTGTTAATGAACAATGTTACGCCTTATACTCATTTGTGTTTTTGTCCAAACGAGTCATGGCTCATTTCATATAATTCTATAGGCAGCTCATCAGGATCTTGGATAAAAGCAAATTTTTTGTTCGTAAACTCATCCACCCTAATACAAGGAGAATTAACACCTTTACTTTTTAAAATTCCCAAAATATATTCTAGATTTTCCACACCAAAAGCCAGATGTCTTAAACCCGTTGCTTCTGGAAAAGATAAACGTTTTGGTGGATTGGGAAAAGAAAAAAGTTCGATTATATATTTACCTTGTAAAGCTAAGTCCAATTTGTACGAACTTCTTTCTGCACGATAAATTTCCTGAATCATTTCTAAACCCAAAATATCCACATAAAAATGCTTGGATAATTCATAATCCTTACAAATAATGGCAATATGATGGATATTTTGTAGCATAAAAAAAGTAGCCGAAGCTACTTTATTTTTTTATTTTTGAGTAAAACCAATTATACCAACTCCACATCCAGCACCTCCTCCTTCAAACTCGTATTTAAAATAATACACTCCAGTTGCTGTACAATTGTAGGTGATTTTATTAAAAAACTTTTTGGATTTAGGGTCATAGTTACTCATAATTAACTTTCGGTTTCTATCGTATAAAGTGACAATCATTTTTTCGTTTCCACCGCTACAAGCCGTTAAAATATAAGTACTACCTTTAGAAAAAACATTTGACAATTCTACCGTTTGACCAGATTTACTACCTTTTATAGATATACGATTAGCTTTTAAAAATTTATATCCCGAAATTTCTGAAGCACAATTATCTAAAAAATCTTCATCTTCACAATCAGTTGAAACAAATGAAGTTAATCCTAAAAAAGCTAAAGGAAAAACCAACATTATAATATATATATACTTTTTCATACTCAAAAATTATTCTATTTCAATCAATTTTTTTCTTAAATTACTAACCGCCTTAGTAATTTTATCTAAATCCTTTTTAGTAAAAACAATTTCACTAGTGGAAGTATCTTCAGCAACCATATTACCTTCCGCATCTTCCGAATAAGTAATTTCACCTTCTGTAAAAATTACTTCAACATTTTCATATGCAGATATTAAAGGTTGAAATTCTTCTTTAAAAATTGTAAAATATTTATCGCTTGCATATAAATCCAATAGCAATTGAATAGTTTCTAAAGAAAATTTTTGTTCCGAAACATTTTCAAATAATGCCTCATTATCTTTTTCTAAAGTTGCTACTTTAGCAGATAAATACAAAGTTTCTACCCACCCCCCTAAAATCATCGCAACAGAAACCTTACCACGATTTTGTTTTTGAAGATAATCGTTCATTTTTTGGAAATTCATTTGAGAAACATTAATTAACTCATCTAAATTATCTTTTTGCTCCACCATTTCTTTAATAGAGGCAACATCGAAAAACTGACCGATTTTTAACTTATCCGCTAAACCTCTAATAGATGTTAAATATTGTATAGATTTACGTGTTTCACCATATACATTGGAATACGCCATATCCGCACCAAAAATTCCTAATTTTACAGATTGTGAAAACCATGAATTAGCTTTTTTAGATTCATCAGTATCCAATATAAAACTAGATTGGTACTCCACCCCAACAGCTTGCATTAACGAAGTAGATTGTAAAGGAGTTGGAATAGCTTGAATTAAGGCATAAAATTCGTCTGCCGATATATCAATCTCACTTTTTTGAACTTGTTCTTCTTGTTGTTGTTTAGTTAATTCACTTAAAGGATCAACAGAAGTATCTGGAACACAAGCTGAAAGTAAAATTCCTGATAAAACAGTGGTAATAATTTTTTTCATTCTTAAACTTTTAGGTACATTTTTAAATCTTTAGATTTTCAACGTACGCTAAAGTACAAAAATAAGTTATATTTTATAGTTAAAATTTAACTTATTTATTCACTTTTAGATGATTTACTACTTTTTATAGCGTACAAAAATAGCCAACCAAATATTTCTAGAGTATCTAAATATTAAAGGCATACACAAAACCAAAGCGACGAAAGACACTGCTAATTTAATGGTTAAGGAATAACTAGTTAAAACAGATAAAGCTATAACAACCGCAACCGTAATCATTACACCAAAAGCATAACTAATATACATTGCACCATACCAAAAACCTTGTTCCATATCGTATTTTAAACCACAATTGGAACAAGTTTCGTGCATTTTATCAAAACCTAAAGAATACGCATTTTTTTTAATCCACAAATCGCCCTCATTGCATCTAGGACATTTGGATTTAACTATACTATATAAGGTACCATTTTCCATACTGTAAACTTATAAAATCCTAAACGAATAAAATGTGACCAAAATCACATAAAAGAAAAAATCCCGATTTTATCGGGATTTTTAACTTTATTTGTTGTTACCTTGCATAGCAACAGATTGTCCGGTTAAATTTTGTAAATCTCTATCAAACAAATACAAACCACCTTTATCATCACCAATCAAATTAATTCTATCCATAATTCCTCTTGCTGTTGCCTCTTCCTCAATTTGTTCGGATACGTACCATTGCATGAAATTATGTGTAGTATAATCTTTTTCTTCTAAACAAATATGTACAACAGAATTTACTTCTTGTGTAACCTTCATTTCATGATTTAACAAGGATGTAAATACCGTTGTTAAATTACTAAATTCTTTTGGTGGTTGTTGAATAGCAGGAATTAAAGCTTGCCCACCTCTTTCGTTAACATATTTAATTAATTTAAGCATGTGAACTCTTTCCTCATCAGCCTGACGGTATAAAAACATAGAGGTACCATTTAAACCCTTAGTTTCCGCCCATGAAGCCATTGCTAAATAATATTGAGAAGAATCTGCTTCTAACTGAATTTGCTTATTTAAAGCATCTTGAACTTTTGGAGATAGCATAACATAAAAATTTATACACAAATGTAATTACTTAATGTTGTATATACAAGTTTTACAACTAACTTAATTAAGCATATACATTTTTTTAAGTTTGATTAATATTTACAAACTTTATTTGCTTTGTTTTAACGGTGAACTAAATGTGGTTTATCAATAAAAGCATTTACTTTTTTAATATATTTTTTAGACATAATTCGATTAACAAACTTATTTTTAAAAGGATAAAATAATAGTTTAAATAAAAAAAAGTATTTAACTAAACGTTGAATTTTATACAAAAAAATCCATTCTTTCCTGAATTTTTTTTCTACAACTTGCTCAAATTCGATTAATGTTTTTTCGGAAAAATCATTTTGTATTAAAGCTTTTTGAATAACGGGAATAGCTTGTAAGGCTACAAACATACTAACACCAATACCTTTTCCGGTTAAAGGCTCTGCCATACTCCCCGAATCCCCAATTAACATATAATTATCCCCTACGTAATCCACTGCATTAGAGTTAAAAGGAATACCCCACCCAACCGGAGATTCTAAAGCTGTTGCATTTTGGAATCTTTTTTTAAGCTCGGGGCTTTCCTCAATAAACTGGAACAAATACGATCGGATATTGAGTTTGTTTTTTGCTAAATCTGATGAAACGCCTCCTATCCCAACATTACACTCGTTATTTGGTAAATGAAAAATCCAAAAATAAGCGGAATTAAAATTAGGTACCGAGTACAATTCTAAAGGATCAAAATCAAATTTTTTTTCTACATTTTTAAAATAACATCTTACAGCACCCGCATAATGATCTTTATCGTTTTTTAATCCTTTAGGGTGTAAAAATTTTCGCACAATGGAACGCACTCCATCTGCACCAATAATTAAATCGCAAGTTAAATCAAAGGATTCATTGTTATTTAAATTGTTTACTTTTAAATAAACCTTATCATTTTTTCTTTCCAAATGAACAAGTTCATGTTTTAACAAAACTGTAGCATACTCAGAAGATAATTTTTTAACTAAAAAGTTATCAAAATCGATGCGTTTAGCCACATAATAAGGCGAAAAATTGTGAATGTATTTAGAATAATCAAATGTAATTTTAAGTGAATCAGTTATATGTAAATAACTACCATTCGAAGGCTGCACCCAAGGAGCATTGATAAATTCTAGATACAATTCCTCGCTAATTTCTCTTAAAACTCTGGCTACTTCGGGCGTAAATCCATCCCCACAAATTTTATCTCGAGGGAAATCACTTTTATCAATTATTACATGCGCAATTTTATGCTTAGATAATAACAAAGATAAAGTAGCTCCAACAGGACCCGCTCCAACAATTACAATTTTTGTATGATTATTCAAATTCAAAATAAAATATTTAATAATTAAGCTTCACCTAAAATCTCTTTAGCATTTTGAATCGCCGCCGATGTAATTTTAGCCCCACTTAACATGGCAGCTAATTCGTTTATTCGTTCTTCTTTAGTTAATTTTTTAATTTGTGCCACTGTATTTTCCGCACCATGTTCTTTCCAAACTTTTAAATGTTCGTTAGCTTTACCTGCAACTTGTGGTAAATGTGTAATTGAAATTAATTGCGTATTTATAGCCATATCTTGCATCATACTAGCCATTTTACTTGCAACATCACCACTAACTCCGGTATCAATTTCATCAAAAATAATGGTTGGCAACGATAAATAATTACTTAATATTTTTTTAAACACTAGCATCAAACGCGACATTTCGCCACCGCTGGCAACTTTTGAGATTTTTTCGGGCGTAGCACCCTTATTTGCCGAAAATAAAAAATTACAATCTGTATTTCCAAATATATTAAAATCGGTAGGCAACAACTGAATTTGCAATACCGAGTTAGGCATTTTTAAATCTTTTAATTCGGCAACAACTTGTTGGCTAAGTAAATCAATACCTTTTTGTCGTTTGATATGCATTACACCACATCGTTTTTCCAAATCCATTACCAATTGAGCTAAGATTTGTTTTTTATTTTCCAAATCGTCCTCTAAATCATTATTGTCGCCCAATTCACTATTCAACTCCTTAAACATCACCAACAAATCATCCGCATCTTTAACCCCATATTTTTTACAAACTGCAAACAAAGCGCTTAAACGATTATCCACCCACTCCAACCGATCATTATCCATCACCAAAGTTGTTTCAATCTGATTACATTCCTCAGCAATATCTTTTAATTCAATCCAAGCATCTTGTAATCTACTTAACAAAGTTGCGTATTGCGGATTAATTTTTTCGATTTTTTTTAACTCATCCACACTTTTTTTAACACCATCCAACGCAGCAAATTCACTATTCAATAAATTATTTACCACCGTATTTACAACATTTTTAACCCCTTCTGCATTACTTAAACTGCTTAATTCCAATTCCAAATCCGCTTGCTCCCCTGCTTTTAACTCTAATTTTGTTAACTCATTCAATTTAAACAACTTAAACTCTTGTTCTTGCAATAAAGCTTGTTTTTTGGATTCGATAAAATGAATTTCTTTCTGTAAAGCAATATACTTTTTATATTCGGTTTGATAATCTAACCTAAGATTTAATACTCCTGATATACCATCAATTAAATCAAAATAAAACTTTTGAGCATTAAATAATTGTACAGAATGCTGACCGTGAATATCGATTAATTGATCCCCAAAAGTTTTTAAATCGCTAATCAAAACCGGCGTATCATTTACAAAAGTTCGAGATCGTCCATTTTGTGAAAATTCCCTCCTTACTATAGTTTCATCATCATATTCCCAATCTACTTCCTTAAAAAACTCCTTAAAATGATACGTACTTAAATTAAATTTACCTTCAATTACACACTTATCCGATAAACTTCCAATAAAACCAACATCCGCCCTTTTTCCCAATAAAAAAGCCAATGCATCTAATAAAATTGATTTACCAGAACCCGTTTCCCCAGTAATAACTGTAAAACCTTTAGTTAATTCAAACTCCACATCATTTAACAATGCAAAGTTTTTAATTTTTAATAGCTTAAGCATTTTTAGTTAACAATTTATTTAAAAAAACAGTTAGTTTAGCGGCATCATTCTCAGATAATTTTCGTCCGATATTTTTCGAAAAATCTTTAGTAGCTAAAACAATCGTTTCGGTTCCTAACATCCAAACAGATTGATTAATATCTGCTAAAAAGCCTTTTGATTCCTGTTGAATTAAGCTAATTTCTTTAATTTTTTCTTTTGGGAAAATAACTGGAATACCACGTTTACCTATCAATTCAGTATATAAAAATTCTTTCTCCGTAATTTCGATTATTTCTTTACCATACAAATTCCATCGTAACGCTTTTACCGTTTTAATTTCGAAATACAACCACAACGAAAGGTAAATAGCTAAAAAAACTTTTTCGGAATTTTGATATGGCACAAATAATTGCGAGGCCACCAAAATACCACAAATACTCCATGCAACCACCCAAATTTTTAATAAGTTTAAATGCTTTTTAACTACTATAGGATGAACCGTAACTACCGTATGGGCATCCTTTTTTTCGATTTGAATTTGTTCTCCAATTTTTTGCATGATTAATTAGAATTAGGCATTTGAGATAATTTTTGAACCAAAATTTGCAAAATTTGAACATTGGCTTTGTGTAAGGAATTCGAAAATTTTTCGCCAGCCGTCCATCTTCCTACTAAATTGGTAGAAATATCTAAAGTATCTCGCCAAATTAAAGTATTGCTTAAACTATCTTTTCCCCAATAGATCCTACCTTTTTGTCGGAACAAATTGTTATCACTAATCATTTGATAACTAATACAAGTATCCCTAACATCTATTAATTCCAATGCACCATCGCCCAATTTTGCACTCCACCATTTTAACACAGCACCCTTACCAAACGACTTTCCATTGTATCGCATTTTATCAATATCCTCCACATTTCCCACTATCCATTGCCCCCAATTTTCAACATTATTTAAATATAATTTAATATTTTTTGGCGATTGATTTACCTGCATACGTACTTCCACTGGAACTAATTTGGGTAAAAAAGAAGTATAGATAGCCAATGCAGCAATAATTAATGATACAAATAAGGTAGCTAAAATGAGTTTAATTTGCATTATACTGATATAATTTTGTTTACGATGGCAAATTTAACCAATTCGGCAACATTTTTCACACCTGTTTTTTTCAATATATTCGTTCGGTGTGTATCCACCGTACGATTACTAATATTTAATACTTCGGCAATTTTAAAATTATTTAAGCCATCAGCAATTAAATCAATAATTTGAATTTCACGTTTGGTTAAATTACCTACAAAAAATTCTTCCTTAGCATTTTCTTCAATTTTTTTAATGTAAGAATTCACAATTAAATCACTTACTTCTTTTGCGAAATATTGTGTACCTTGATGAACAGATTTAATAGCTTTAATTAACTCCTCCCTCGGCGAATCTTTTAACACGTAACCTAATGCCCCTGCCTGAACACTATCTTTAATATAATTTTCCTTAACATGCATGGACAACATCAATACCTTAACTTTTTTAAACAAACGAGTAATTTCTTTTGTTAAATCAATTCCATTTGTTCCATCCAAGGAAATATCCATCAATACTACATTAGGACGCTTATCTTGAACCATGTGCACCAAATTTTGTCCACTTTCTGCCTCTCCTACCACCTCTATATCAGGATCTTTACTAATTAAAGCAGCAATTCCCATCCTTATTAATTGATGATCATCTACCAATAAAATTTTAATTTTTTCCATAAAAAAGGTATTTCAACCAAATATAGTAAAACTAAGTGTATTTACGTAAATGTTTTTTATAAAATTTTTCAACTTTTTTAAAATATTAAAATGTATTTTTGTGATATTTAACAATAACAAGCAAATGAATATTTTAAATATATCGAAATTAAAAGAACATAGTTGGGCTATTATATTAATCCTATTATATGTATTTTTTAGTTTATTTTATGGCTTTTCCACCAATGGAACCTGGGATGATGATTGTCCAACAAGATATTTCAACACCTTAAATGCTTTTAACGACCCTCTTCAATTTATTTCTGTTTGGAACAGACCACTATTTGTAGTAATTTTTGCTCCTTTTGTACATTTAGGAAGATGGGTTATTCCGGTTTTAATGACATTAATTTCATCAATTGGCGCCTATTATTTATATCTTGGCGTAAAAAAACAACAAATTAAAAATGCTTTTTTAGTAATTGCATTTTTATTGTTTCAACCATTTTTATTTTCATTATCAAGAAACGCCGAAACAGAACCGCTATCTGTTGCTATTATTGGTTTAGGATTTTATTTTTTAAGTCATAAAAAATGGCTACACTTTGCGATAATTGGAGGCTTCCTTCCTTTAGCAAGATTAGAATTATCCGTTTTATTAATTTTTTGGGCATATTATTTAGTACAAGAAAAACAATTTAAAATATTGTTATTATTAGCTTTACCAACATTTTTGTGGAATTTAGCTGGATGGGTATTAACAGGAGATTTTTTATATGTATTACACAGTACAATTGGAAAAGACACTGGAGAAAATAGATACGGACAAACTACTTTTGGTCATTATTTTCAACGATTTATTTATGTAATTAGTCCGGTTATATATTTATATTTTATTATCGGACTAGTTTATAAAACATATATCAAAAAATTAGATCCATTTGTTTGGTTTCAATTTGTAATAGGATTTATAATGTATGTAATTTTTTCGTGGAAACTAAGTATCGGTAACGCAGCTGGATTTTTACGAAATCTAACACCCTTAAGTCCTTTAGTAGCACTCTTAGCCCTAGAAGGCTATAATTATTTATGGCAACTTTGGGTAAAAATTCAACAAAAAAACTTCCATTCTAGTTCTATTTCTATAGCTAAAAATTTTGAAGAATTAACGGAGGATGAGGTAGAAAATCTAGTTCCTAAAAAACGTAATTTGTATTTGGCACAAGTTAAAAAATGGGAACAAGAATTACAAAATAAAATAAAAGAAGGCGAAAAAAACTGGAAACAAAACAAAAAAAATTCGATTACCGAAGGTGTTGCAATATCCTTTTTGATTGGATTATTGATTTACACAATTTACCAATTCCATTCTGTTAAACTTTTAATTCACCATAAATTAGGCACCGATAAAGATTTCACAAATTTAACTGTACTATCGAGTGTTTTTTTACTACATATACTTTGTTTTTTATTGTACAAAAAAATTAAATTTATACCATTATTTTTAGCCCTTGCAGTATCCATTGGCGCTTTAACTTTTACATTAATAACGGAACCACCCTCTGTTAGCATGTCGGATGAGAGAAAAACAATGGAAGAAATATCAGATATCTATACCAAATCATATTTACAAAAATATCCATTGCACGTAAATCACATTTGGTTTTTTTGGGCAAACGATTTCAATAGATTTGACACAACACAATTTAAAAACGTAAAAATTAAAGAAATTAACACAGCATCCAAAGGAGATTTATGTATATACGAAACCCATTATTCGCAAAGACTAAACGGTGATGTTCCTTTAGATTATATTGAAAAACGAGGGGATTGGGTAGAATTAACGCGTAGGGTTGCTGATAATGGTTTTCAAGCAATGATTTACCAAAAAACAGATTCTACATTTAACAATGCATTGTATTATTTAAATGAGTATATACAAAATTTCCCGAAAGACCAGATGGCATTACACAACCGAGCAGAAATTCATATTAAAATGAAAAACAACGATTTAGCTATTCAGGATTTTACAACAGCTTTACAAAAAGATTCCTCTAGATACAATCAGTTTATTCATTTTAAAAGAGGATTGGCCTATTTTAATCAGCAAAAATATCAAGAATCCATTTATGATTTTAAACAAAATTTATCCATTGATACCACTTCCAAAGGAGCTGCATACAACATTGCCATTGCATACCAAATTTTACAAAAATTAGATTCTGCTTTAATATTCTTGGATAAAACTTTAAAAATTGATGCAAAATACGAAATGGCTTTAAGCTTAAAATGGAAAATTTTAAAGGCACAAAACAAAAAAGATTTAATGCTATCCACTTTAAATCAACTTATAACAATAAATAGTAAAAACGAAGAAGCTTTATTAAATAGAGCCCAACACTATTTTGAAGAAAAAAATTGGGAAAAATGTATCTACGATTTAGATTTAGCCTATGGTGCTAACCCTAAAAACAGCAACAGTTTATTTGTTAAAGGAATTTGTTTAATGAACAACAAACAAACCGTAGAAGCTTGTAACGAATGGAAAAAAGCCCTACAAATGGGAAATAACAATGCTATGAATTATTTAAAAATGTATTGTAAATTCTAAATACCAAATGTTAGAAATTTTGATTAATCTATAATTAAAGTTTTGCTTAATTATAAAATTGAGTTACTTTTGCTAAAATATTTTATTACTTTATTTAAAAAACAATTATGACCAATAAATATCCTGATTTAAGGTATACAAAAACACTTAATTTTTTAAAAAAATACATTAAAACCAACGAGAATATATTAGATTTAGGAACCCTAAATCCATTTTCAGAAATAATGATTAAAGAAGGTTTTAATGTTCAAAATACGAATGGTGAAGATTTAGACAATGAATTTAAAATTATTCACAATTACGACGTAGATTGTTATACTTCATTTGAATTATTTGAGCATTTATTAGCTCCATATAATGTATTAAGTGAAATAAAAAAAGGAAAACTTATTGTTTCAGTTCCTTTAAAAGTTTGGTTTGCAAAAGCTTATTGGAACCCAAAAAACGAATGGGATAGGCATTATCATGAATTTGAACCTAATCAATTTGAGTGGTTATTAGAAAAATCAGGCTGGACAATTATCCATAAAGAAAAATGGAAATCTCCAGACAAAATAAGATTCGGTATACGTCCATTTTTAAGATTTATTTGGCCTAGTTACTATTTCATTTATGCTGAAAAAAATATTTAAAAGAAATTATTTTAAATTAAAAATTAATACTTAAAACAAATATTAAATTACAACTTTATGGATGTAAAACCACTATTTATTTAGTCTATATTATAGGATTTGCGTTAAATAAAAAGCTAATCAAATGCAAATTATACACGCCTTAAAGCTGAAAGTAAATAATTTGAACACAATTATAAATTTTATTCAAAGCAACATTAAATTCTTAAAATCATATAATCTATATTTTTAGAATTTAATTATCTAAAAAAAAAAAAAAAATAAAAATCCAAAACTTTATGATATTAAGTTAATTGAAGTTTCGATTAAAACAAATTATGTAATACCTGATCATTAAAATCAGTTATACTTAAATTACAAAATGAATTTTTTGCTAAAATAGAAGAACAATCTACATATAATTAAAGAATACTAAAGCTCTTCTGTTATCAAAAAATTCTAAACTATTTTTAGCTACTTATCTTTCAGTCTGAATCAAACCTATGGACTTTCACTCCATAGTGGTTTAGTCATTTTTAATCAAACTCAAGATCTTGAAAAACAAAGATTATTTAAGCATGGATTATCAAATAGATTTACTCAAATTAATTGGTATCAAATTAGAAATTCCTTTGAGAAATAATATATTTAATTTTAAGAAACAAGATTCGTTTTTTTTGAACAGAAAAAAAAATAAATAAATATTTTTTATAAAAAAAAAAAAAAACTATCAATCAATTTTTTAATAATCTAAAAACGTATTCACCTATACGAAAAAAATATAGATTCAAATAATTAATCATTTTAAATAATTAAAAAAAATAAATAATAAATTAATTATTTAACATTATTTTTTTAGACATAAATTGATTTTTAATAATCAAATTAAATAAATAAACTCCTGAAGAATAGCTTTGAAGATTAATTGATGAAATCTCATTATTTATTTCAAAAGTTTTAACCTTTAAACCTTGAAGTGTAAATATTTCAAGAATTGCATTTTGATTAGAATCAAATAAATTAATCTTAACATTTACAATTCCCGAACTTGGATTAGGATATAAGTTAAATGAAATTAAATCGTTATTTAATCCATATTGAGTATTAACAGGAGTGGAATAACATACTTCAATTTTCGGATGTTTATTTATATCTGGATGATTAGATGAGCAGAATAAAAGTGCATTTGTTTTAATCTCATTTTCTAATTTCAATAAAACTCCATAATTATTGTTATCAATTAAATCTTGAACTAATGATGTAACATCGATATTAAGATAATCTTCTAAAGAATTGTTACTTGCTGGTAAACTAACTTGATTTATATTTGTAGTAGATGGCTGAGCATTCCAAGTTACTTTATCTTCTTTCCAATCTTCGGTAATTCTTTGAAGCACACTATTATTATTATTTCCAACATGCCCATTTAATATTCCTAATTGTCCTATAGCATAAAGATTTAAATTTGCACTAGTTATTATAGAACCTTTAGGTATAGAAGTTAAATCAAAATCAATAAGCGCTCTATTTACATTCAATCCACCATTTGAACCTGATATTGTGTAAGCTGCATTTTGTATTGCAGTTCCATAATTATTATCATCAGTATTATAATTATCATGATAACCGATGGCAGCATCTTTTTTAGATAAAACAGTAATACAATTATCAAAAGTAATTTCTAATTTTGGAAACCTAGATGAATCCTCAGAATTAGTTGAAGCAAATATTAAAGCATTTGTAGAAATTTCTTCTTGTAACTTTAAAAGTATTCCATAATTATTTTCATTAATTAAATCTTTAACTAACGATGTAACATCAATATTGGTATAATCTTGATTAGGACTAATACTCGCTGATAAATACACAGCATTTTGATTGGTTGTACTTGGTTGTGAATTCCATGTTACTGTATTTTCGCTCCAATCCTCGATTATTCTTTGTAAAACACCATTGTTATTTAAACCAGTATGACCATTCAAAGTCCCTAATTTACCTAAAGCATATAAATTCAACTTTGCTTCGATTATATTAGCTCCTTCCGGAATTTTAGTTAAATCAAACTTAATTAAAGACCTATTAACATTTGATCCTCCATTTGACCCTGGAATTGAATAAGCAGCATTTTGAATAGCATTTCCATAATTATTATTATCTGTATTGTAATTATCATGAAAACCTATTGCAGCATCATAAATAGGTATTAATTCTATTTTTGTTTGGCCATTAATTATTAAAACGCAAAAAAAAATAATCCCAAAAAAACAAATCTAAACTTTTTCATAAATTTTTGTAAATAAAATATTTATATTTTTTTATTAACTTAATTCAAGTTGTTATTAAAATCAATTTTAACTTTAAACGCATTCAAGAAAGAAATTAAAGCAAATATACTCTTTAATAAAAATAATCAAACAAACATTAAGAAAATAATAGCTTGGAACTATATATAAATATAATAACACATCTTTAATTAGTTTAATTTCAATAATTTATTTTCAAAATAAAACCTAAGAAAATCTGTATATTAATTTTTGACTAAATAATATAAATACTGAAAAAACAGCTAATAAAATTAAAAAAACTTAATTTTAGCTCCGATTTATTCATATTTTTCATATATTGTAAATATAACTATTTAAAATAATCAGGATGCGTTATATTAAGTATGTTTTTGTATTATTTTCATTAACACAATCATTTGTTAGTAAATCTGTTACACATAAAAACTTTGGTTTAAATTACCATCAAGTGTATTACAATAATGCCGTATCATTAAATTATAATTTGCGTTGGAATTTAATTGGTAAAAATCAATGGAATGGAGCTTTGGCATTTAACCCACATTTTGGAGCTTTATTTTTAAACAATCCTACACCATTTATCTTTTTACCTCTCAACTTGGAATACCACAAAGGCATGGGAGCCAATTTTGATGTTTTAAAATATAGAGGTTATAGTTACCGTTTGGGTGCAAGCCTTTTTAATACTAAGGGTTTAGAAAACAATAATGATTTATCCAAAATCGCTAACTTAATACAGTACGGTCCCTTAATTGGTGGAGATTATAAATTCCAAAGCACCCAACTCAAAACCTTTTCTTTACAATGGAATATCGTTTATTCCATCCCCATGGGCATAAATCATTCCTTTATGCAACTCGGAGTAAATTATCATTTTGGATATTATTAGATATAGAAACTACTTATGAATTTATCAAATATGATAAGTTAAAATAATAATGAAAAATCTAAATTGTTTTTGAATAACAATTCAAAAACTTTAAAAAAATTATAGTACTTTTATGGCAAATTTTTAAATAAGTTAAAATTTTTTAAAATGAAATCAATTAAACAACATAAAATGAAAAAAATATATCTTTTAGCACTTATTTTATTATGCGGATTTCTTTCTTTTTCACAAGACTCTCTGATTATTCGTAAAAATGGAAAAATAGTTATTGGTTCAACCTTAGGAACTTATAACTACATAGGCGATATTTCTTCTTTTAAAGATAATTCATTTAGTAATCATTTATCTGGAGATCTTTATTTTGGATATAAACTCCATTCAAATTTTCAAATCAATTTAGCTGCTTCCTACGGCAAAATTTCGGGCATCGAACACAATAAAATTTTCCAACATAATTTTTCCACTACATTAATGGGAGCTGGCTTAAATTTAAAAATTTTAGGTAATGGTTGGTTGGTTAAATCAACCTCTAAAATTGTTCCATATATAAATGTAGGAGTAACATATTATAAAACTACCGTTTTATCGGATTTAGAAAATGAAAATGGCGAAAAATATTACTACTGGACAGATGGATTAATTAGAAATCAACCACAAAGTCCGGAAAATTTTTTAACAGCAACTCAATTGCGAAGAGATTATACATACGAAACCAATTTAGCCGATTTGAATGGTTTTACTCCTTCATTATTAGCGTATAAAGCTGGGTTAGGTTTTGATTTTCACATCAATAAATTCATTAATTATTTTATCGATTTTAATTTAAATAAAATCAATTCAGATTATTTAGATGGATTAGAAATAGGCTTATACAATGATGCTTTTTTTGTTATAAATTTCGGTTTGGAATTGAATATTAAAGGTGTCAAAAACAAAATTAACGAAAGAAAAGACTCTAAAAAACTAGCAAAAGAATTAAATTTTGAATCACTTTTATTTACAGATAGCGATGCTGATGGTGTTGCTGATGTGGATGATAAATGTATGGACACAAAAAGTGGAACCAAAGTAGATATTGAAGGGTGTCCAATTGATACAGATCAAGATGGAATTCCTGATTTTATGGATGAACAAGCCGATACACCTGATAGTATGTTTGTAAACGAAAAAGGTGTAGGTTTAACGCGCGAGGAAATTGCTAAAATAATTCCAAAAGATACCCTTGGTATTAATCGTGAAGAAGTTTGTAAATATTACCCTTCTATGTGTAAAATAGACGAAAGCGATCTATTATTTATTGCTTTAAATAGTGGCTTATATGAAAAAAGTCCTCAAACAAACTCAAGTCAATTAAGTATTGAAGAAATTACAAAATTGGTGGATATTAACATAGACGGTGAAATAAGCAAGGAAGAATTAAACAACTTTATTTCATTGTACTTTAAAGGAAAAACACCTTTAAAATCCTATGAAATTCATTTATTAATCGAACATTATTTCGATCAATAAACTTCGATTTATCCCATTCTTTTTAATTTGGGTAAGATCATAAAAATGTATTAAATGAGTTTTGCTGATATCATCATTCCAATTTCTTTACCCAATTTATTCATCTATTTTATTCCAGAAGAATTTGAGGAAACAATACTAATTGGAAGCAGAGTAATTGTTCCCTTTGGTAAAAATAAATTATACACTGGTATCGTAAAAAAATTACACCAAACACCACCCAAAGAATATCAAGCTAAAGCGATAGAACATGTATTGGATCATCATCCAATTGTATTACAAAATCAGTTAAAGTTATGGGATTGGATTGCCGATTATTACATGACAAATATTGGCGATGTAATGCAAATGGCACTACCATCGGGCTTTAAACTCGTTAGTGAAACTAAAATTTTATTAAGCGATACCCCTATTAATTTTGATGAACTAAATGATAGGGAATTTTTAATTGTAGAAGCTTTACAAATTCAACCGTTGTTATCTATTCAAGAAATTGCGCAAATACTTGGAATCAAATCTGTGCAACCTATTGTAAAAACTTTATTGGAAAAAGGTGTAATTTGGATTGAAGAAGAAGTTCAACAAAAATTTAAAGCTAAAATTGAGGATTTTATTACTTTAAATTATCAAAAATATCCTAATGCCGATTGTTTACAAAATGCTTTTCCTTTAGTTAAAAAATCGGCTAAACAAGAAGATGCGTTATTGCGTTTAATTAGCTTACCTTCATTTAATTATCAAGATTTTAAAATAAAAAAATCTAGTTTTTGTAAAGAATATCAAATTGATTCGGCTACGGTAAATCAACTCATCAAAAAAGAAATTTTAATTACCGAATCGATAACTACCGATAGAATTAAAAATTATCAAGGAAATATCCAAGATATGCCTGTTTTAAGTTCTATTCAACAGGATGCTTTGGTACAAATCGAAAAGGGTTTTGAGGAACAAAAACCTGTTTTACTTCATGGTGTTACTGGAAGTGGTAAAACGGAAATTTATTTTCATTTAATACAAAATGCATTACAACAAAATAAACAAGTTTTGTATTTATTGCCCGAAATTGCTTTAACTTCTCAATTAATCAATCGTTTACAAAAAGTTTTTGGTAACGAAGTTGGGGTGTATCACTCTAAATTTAACATCCACGAGAGGGTAGAAATTTGGAACGATTTATTGTTGCCAAACGGAAAGTTTAAAATTATTATTGGAGCACGTTCGGCTTTGTTTTTACCTTTTCAAAACTTAGGTTTAATTATAGTGGACGAAGAACACGAAAATACCTATAAACAGTTTGATCCTGCACCTAGATATCACGCCAGAGATACTGCAATTTATTTATCCTACACGCAAAAAACGCCTATTATTTTAGGCTCTGCAACGCCATCAATAGATTCCTATTACAATGCAAAAATGGGGAAATATGCTTTGGTTGAGTTAAATAAAAGATTTGGCGGAATTGCCATGCCAGAGATTTTGTGCGCGGATTTAGGTAAAGAAAAAAAACAAAAAACCATGCATGGTTTATTTAGCGATTTGCTTTTTAAAGAAATTGAAAAGGCGCTAGAAAATAAAGAACAGATTATTTTATTTCAAAACCGCCGTGGATATGCGCCAATTTTAGAGTGTGATGTATGCGGACATGTGGAAAAATGTGTACGTTGTGATGTAAGTTTAACGTATCACAAACATGCTAATGTTTTACGTTGCCATTATTGCGGACACATGGAGGAATTATCTGTAGCTTGTAAGGCTTGTGGTAGTGTAGAAACTGGTTTTAAAGGGAGTGGTACCGAACAAATTGAGGAAGAATTTGCTAAATTTTTTCCCAAAGCTAAAATTGCACGATTGGATTTGGATACCACTAAAAAAAAATATGCTTACCAAGAAATTATAAGCGATTTTGAAGATGATAAAATTGATGTTTTAGTGGGGACACAAATGATTACCAAAGGTTTAGATTTTAATAAAGTTTCGGTTGTAGGTATTTTAAATGCCGATCAAATGTTAAGCTTCCCTGATTTTAGATCATTTGAAAGGGCTTTTCAATTAATGTTACAAGTTTCTGGAAGAGCTGGAAGAAGAGATAAACGCGGAAAAGTAGTGATTCAATCGTTTCAACCACATCATAGCGTTATTAAAAATGTGATGGAATACGATTATTTATCCCTGTATAATTCGGAAATTTTAAATCGTCGTAATTTTTACTACCCTCCTTTTTATCGTTTAATTTGTATCACTTTTAAACACCTCAATAAAAATGTTTTGGATGCTGCCGCCGAGGGGGTTTCATCTGGTTTAAGAGCTAGCTTAAAGGATGTAGCGTTAATTTTGGGACCAGAATATCCTGCGATTTCACGAATTAATAATTTATACCACAAAAAAACGTTTATAAAAATAAGTAAAAAAGCTTCTATCACCGAAATAAAATCGCACATTTACCAATGGATTAATAAATTAAAAAGTGATAACAGCTACAAACAAGTTCGATTTAACATCGATGTAGATCCTCAGTAAAGATGAATATCAATTGGCAAAAAATAAAAATTTACGCTTGGGATTTATATCACCTATATCCCAATAAAAGCAAGGCTTTTATTGTTGCAATTATTGTGTTGTTTTTTATTTTTATAAGTTCATATATATTTAAAAAACATAAATTAAAAATCCGACTTTTTGTGTTTTTAAGCGTAGTTTTAATGGGGTATGTAGGCTATAAATTTATATTATCGTACATTAAAAATCTTCAAAAAACAACTGTTGAAACACTCGAAAATCTAAATAAAAATTACATTTTCGGTATTGATATTTCGCACTACAATGGCACAATCGATTGGGAACAAATTAAAGCCTCTAAATTTCCAATCCAATTTGTTTTTATCAGAAGTAGTATGGGGAAAAATGGCGTGGACAAACAATTTAATTTAAATTATTCTAAAGCTAAAGAATCTGGCTATTTAGTGGGTGTTTACCATTATTACCGTCCAAACGAAAATTCAACTCAACAATTTAATCATTTTAACTCTGTTTATTCCTATAAAAAAGGCGATTTACCTCCTGTTTTAGATATTGAAGAAATGGGTAAAAATGGGGAAGTAAATTTACGAAAAGGCTTACTTAATTTTTTACAATTAATCGAAAAAAACTGGGGCATTAAACCCATCATATACTCTGGCAGAACTTTTTATTTCTCTTATATAAAAGATTATTTCAACAACTATCCCCTATGGATTGCAGCCTACTCTGGTGAGCAACGAGTGAACTTAATTCATTGGGAGTTTTACCAATTCACGGAACAATTACAAATTAAAGGTATCCAAAGTGCCGTAGACGGAAATTATTACAAAGGTAATTTACATGATTTAAAAAAAATGTGTAGATAAAGTAATTGAAATTAGCTTTAATATTACAAAGTAACAAATTAAATTAAAACAGGAGTGTAATTAGTGAGGATATATTTTTAACAAAAAGCAGAAACACTTACAGGATTAATTCGAAATTTCACTAGAACTTCAAATCCTCAAATTCTGTGTTACTATCCAAATAAAAAAAATCAGTTATAAACGTATCATAAAAGTTTGTTTTAATTGGAATAAGTATCTATACTTAGATAAATATTGCACAATAAAAAAGCCGTAAGAAAAATCTCTTACGGCTTTTAAAAAAATTAAAAGTACGATTATTTTAATTTTACTCTTTTGTATTTTTTCTTAGCAATATATTTAGCCTTCAACTCTTCTGCTTTAAACTCTTTATCCCCTACTATAAAAGTATGATTTTTAAATGGAACATTAACTAAGTACTGATCTCTAGTAAAGATTTTATCAAAAAAGAACTTACGATCTTGTTTGTAAACCGCATTGCTCAATTTAACATCCCACTCGTTGATTTTAGTTTTAAATTCTGCATTCTTTTTAACTCTAACCAATAACATAGTATCTTGATAATTTAATTTTTCGTAAGCACTTAAAGGGAAAACAACATTTTTCTTTGCATCTCTAAATCCTTTAATCGATTTGCTAATACGATACACTCCAATACTATCATCTTGTGCAACATCATTAAAAACTACATCTTCATTTGCAAAAGTTACAGTTAATGTAGTATCGTTTATTGTTGTACCTTCAACCTTTTGGTTCTCTAAAGTCATATCTTTTAATCTGTTTAATTTAGGAAAAACCAAATTAGTTGTAAATTCTGCCTCTTTTACACCTGCACAAGCAATAAAACCATTTGTCCACTCACTTACAGGAACTTTAACTGTATAAGCTTTATCATCCTTAGTAACAGCATATTTTTTCTCTGTCCATTTGTTGTTATCATACAACCAAACAGTGGATACCAAATCCCTGTTGCTAATAGGAACAACCACATCTACTGTAGCGTTTTTATCTTTTTGTAAACAGTTGTTAACATTTAAAGCCACCATTCCGTTAATGGTTAAAAGTTCACCTTTATTATTTTTTAAAACCACTTTATTTTTTTCGGCTTCAGCATCCGATGTAATTTCGGATAAAGTAAAATTACAATCACAAACACTTTTACCACCCAAACTTGCTAATGGAACAGCAACCGAGCTACCTTTAGCTCCTTGAAAAACCAATTTATCACCTTTTAAAGGCACAACAATTACATCCGTTCTTCTGTTTTTTGATAAATCGTTCACATTTGCAGGATTATTTTTTCCGTAAAACGAAACGCGAATATCTTTTTTGTTAAATTTAGAGTTCGCAATAATATAATCTGCAACAGCTTTTGCTCTTTTTTCGCTTAATTTATTGTTAAATTCGGCAGAACCAACGCTATCCGTATGCCCTTTAATTTCTAGGTAAATTTCGGATTTACTAGATTTGATAATTTCATCAATCATTTTTTTGTGTTCGGCAGTTAAGTTAGATTGATTGGTTTGAAAATAAACCGACTTTGCATTTTTTGAACAAACGCCTTGTGCATAAGAACCTGCTGTATTCAAAACAACAGCAATGGCAATCAACAAGAATACATTAAATTTTTTCATAGTTTATATTTTAAGTTTAGGGCGCAAATATACGTTATCGAATTATTTTTTTTAAGTTAATAACTTGCCATTTTATGAACATTTTAATCGTAAAAAATTAAATTGAGTCAAATTAATTATATTAAGTTTAAATTTTTATTTTAAATTTAAAATATTACTTTTGATTTAAAATATAATAATGTTTTACAAAATTCCCATTTTAAGGCATTTCCCGTTTTTAATACTATCCATTGTAATCGTAAAAATGGATATACATCACTATTGGTATTATTTTACACTAATGCTATTTATACAATTTGCAGGATTTTTTATCAGTTTTAAATCCTTTTGGGTAATACTATTAAACAGTTTATTGTTTTTATACCCTTATTTAAACAATACTAAACAAAATTTAAGCATCAATACATTAAGTGGAAATTTTAATGGCAAAATAGTAATCGAAAATATCTGGAAAGTAAATCACCCTAAAGTACAGTACATCACTTATATTCAACAAAATAAATATTTAGTGTACGCCAAAATTAAACAAAACATGGCTTTACCAAAGGATACCATTTGGGATAGTAAACTTAGAGTGAGCGAAATACCAAAATTTATGATTCAAGATTTTGATTACGGTCAATATCTTATAGACAATGGGTTTTCGGGTGTGATTTATGTATCCAAACATCAAAAAATACTAGCCCATCAAAATAAAGGATTTTTAAACCAATTTAACCGATGGAGATGGCAAAAAATAAACGATTTTCAGCAAAGTAAATATTTATCCCAAATAAACAAAGGTGTTTATTTAGCTTTAACTTTTGGAGATAGAGGAATGTTAGATTTTGAACAAAAAAAAGCCTATGTACAAACCGGAATTTTTCATGTTTTAGCCATATCCGGACTTCATGTAGGTATCGTGTATGTTGTGTTATTATTTTTAATGCGATTGTTGTTTGTTTACAATAAATGGCTTCAACTGGCATTGGTAATTCTAATTTTAGGTTTATACACCTTTATGGCTGGCAGCACAGTATCAGTTACCCGAGCATTTTTTATGTTTATATTAATTCATATTGGAAATAGCTTTGCCCTCGGACAAAAAACAGTGAATACAACACTTTTTGTAGCTTTATTAATGTTAATGTATAAACCCATTTGGTTATTTGATATTGGATTTCAACTTACTTTTTCTGCTGTTTTAGCCATTGTAATTTATCATCCCAAATTAAAAAAAATTATTGCTCAAAAAATACAAAATAAAAAAGGGATTGGCTATAAAATACTAAATTACAGCATAGATTTACTTTTGGTAAGTATTGTTGCTTTTTTAGCTACTAGTCCGATATTAGCCTATCATTTAGGCGTAATTTACCCCATGGGTATATTGTTAGGCTTAATTTTTATACCTGTATTTACTGTTTTAGTAATTGTAACATTAATAAGTTTAGTGCTTAGTATAGTTGTGAACTTCAATGATTTATTGATCGTTGTAAACTATTTTTTAAGTTTTTTAAATTCGAGCGTACAATTTTTCGCGCCCTACTCCCCACCTATTCACATTACTTTTAGCTTAAACACGGTAATATTATTATACCTTTTTGGTTTGAGTATTTTACTTCCTTACAAATACAAATACTTAAAAATGTGCGTAGTAATCATAACTTTAATCTCCGTATTATTTTATTAGATTTAAATCTCTTAAGATTTCATCATAAATATTGATTTTTTAAACACCAATAACACTAAGATTTTCACAAAGTTCACTAAGAAAAACTTATGCTTTGTGGTTTAATCTCACGCTAAGTTCGCAAAGAAAATCACGCAAAGAAAACGCAAAGAAATCGACTAAAACCTCTGCGAGCTTTGCGAAAACTTTTGTGTGCTTTGCGTGAAATCTCTGCTTGAAAAATTATTTGGAGTATTTTTAAACAGCTAATTTACAACTCGATATTATCAATCAACCTAACTTTTTCCAAATAAACAGCTGTAAACAAACGCGAAGTTCCATCTGCAAAATCAAATTTTTCCAGATATTCCACCTCCATTCCAAGTTGCTGTAATTGCTGTTTATAAGTGTTATGTAGCTCCAAAAAATTAGTATTGTTTATATTTTTTTTCACTAAGTTTAATTGCGTAAAAATTTCGTTAGCCAACACCAAAGCATCCTTAGATAATCTGGCATTTCTACTACTTAAAGCCAAACCTTTTTCGGCGCGTAAAGTTTCCACCGGAACCAATTCAATCGCTAAATTATTTTGAGCAATCAAAAGTTTTATAATTTGCAATTGCTGATAATCCTTAGTTCCAAAAAATGCAAAATTTGGCTGTACAACCTTAAATAATCTGTACACCACTTCACTTACCCCCTTAAAATGTCCTGGACGATAAAACCCCTCCATTACACTATCTAAACCCTTAAAATCTATGCTGAAATTTAAATCTACCGTTTCTATTTCCTTTTGATTAGGAACCCACACAATATCTACCGCATTATTTTTAAGTAAAGTCAAATCCTTTTCTACATCTCTAGGATATTTCTCAAAATCTTCCACATTATTAAATTGCGATGGATTAACATAAATACTTACCACCGAAATATCACAACGTTTTTTAGATTGTTCCACCAAACTAATATGCCCCTGATGCAAATACCCCATAGTTGGACAAAACCCAATGGATTTACCTTCCACTGTATACTTTTTAAGTAGTTTTTGTAAAGTATTTTTATCCGATATTACCTCCATGAATTGTTTTCTTATAAATTTGTGCTAAATTAAGTAAATTTTAACTTAAACAACTAAAATCTGCATAACGATGCTAAAAAAACGATTATTTATTCTGATTATTTTGTTACTCATTACAAAACTAGGTGTTTGTCAGTTTTTAGAAGGCTACGCAACGAGTAATTACGCAGGCATAAACGGTGTGAATTTTAATCCAGCATCTATAGTAGATTCGCGTATTCGTTTGGATATCAACTTTTTTACCGTAAGATTTACTGGATACAACTCTTACTTAAATGTTAATCAACCCCAAGTAAATATTCCCAACAACACTATTTTTAACAATGCCAGTTACAACAACACCAATAACCCACAAAACGCAATTTTTACTGCAAATTTACTCGGACCCGGTTTCGTGTACACTTTAAACGAAAAATACAGTTTTGGATTTGTTACCAATTATAAATCCTTGTACAATTATCATAATATTTCCAATGATTTTTTAAATTTTTATTTTAATCAAAACAACTCAACTAGCGGGAACGAGCAAAATTTTTCCTTACAAAATGCATCATGGACAGAGTACGGATTGGTTTTTGGAATGCGCATTTGGGAAAAAAACAACCATTGGTTAGCCGGCGGCACACAATTAAAATTTTTACAAGGATTACAATTTAATCAAATTACGGGTAAAAATTTGTCGTGGAATACCAACAACAATCAAATAGAAATTAACGGAGAAGATATCCAATATCAATTTGCTCAAAATGTGAGTAATACAAGAGCTTCTGCTTTAAAAAATTGGGAAAATTGGGGATTGGGTTTGGATATAGGTTTGAATTACGAATATAGGCCACAAGCAAAATCATATAAACGCGAAATTGATGGGAAAGCCAAAACTTTAATGGTTATGAGCAAACATAAATTACGTATAGGTTGGGCTTTACAAGATATTGCTTTTATCCGATATAAAATGGGAGTAAATACTATTGGAAACTTTACAAATGTATCTGCCCCAATTCAAAATCTCGATTTTTCCAATTGGGTAAATGCCAGCACATATTTAGCTTCAAATTTTGGAACAAACGGCGCTAACAACCAAACTTTTTACCTTCCTACCACCAACTCTTTCCAAATAGATTATAACATTTACAGAGGTTTTTACGCCAATGTTTATTCGTTTCACACTTTTAAAGGTGCGGAGGATTTGCGCTGGTTCAATCGTTTTGTGTTTACTCCACGTTGGGATTGGAAATGGATGGGAATTTATTTACCTCAAACTTTGGATGAATTGGGTAATATACGGCATGGAATTAACCTTATGATTGGTCCTTTTTTACTGGGAACCAACGATTTAAAAACTTATTTAAATAATGGTTTAAACAATTACGCGAATTTACATTTTGGTGTAAAAGTTACCTCACATCATTATCGTCCAGAGGATAGAGACGATGATGGTGTTACAGATGAAAACGATGAATGTATAGATATTCCTGGCTTATGGATTTTTAAAGGTTGTCCGGATTTGGATGGAGATAGTATTCCGGATCATTTAGATGAATGCCCTACGGATAAAGGTTTAGCTTTATATAAAGGTTGCCCTGATAGAGATGGTGATGGTGTTACAGACTTAAAAGATAGCTGTCCCGATGTTTTTGGTTTAGCCAACTTAATGGGTTGTCCGGATAAAGACATGGACGGAATAGCGGATCATTTGGATAGTTGCCCAGATATACAAGGTTTAGCTATTTTTAAAGGCTGTCCAGATACTGATGAAGATGGCGTGGAGGATCGTTTCGATTTTTGTCCGCTGGATTATGGTTTAAGTATTCATTTCGGTTGTCCGGATTCCGATAAAGACGGACTTTTAGATTATCAAGACAGTTGTAAATTTATAGCCGGACCCTTAGAAAACAAAGGCTGTCCGTACAATGATACCGATGGAGATGGCATTATTGACAAAAAAGATAAATGCCCATTTGAGTTTGGAATTGCCGAAAAAAATGGCTGCCCGGATAACGATTGGGATAAAGATGGTATTTTAAATATCGTAGATAGTTGCCCTAATACCTTTGGTATTGCAGAAAATTTTGGTTGTCCTATTGTAGAAGCAGCCGAAAAAGAAATTATAGAATTTGCTTTTAAAAATCTCGAATTTGAAACCAACCAATCTATAATTTTAACAGAATCCTTTAAATCCTTAGATAAATTGGCGCAATTGTTACAAAAGAAAAAAGATTGGAAATTGTTACTGAGCGGACATACAGATGATGTTGGAAATGCACAAGATAATTTAATTTTATCAAAAAATAGAGCCAAGAGTGTACAAGTATATTTGGTTGAAAAAGGAGTGGACATGTCCCGAATTAAAACGGAGTACCACGGACAAGCCAAACCCATTGCTAGCAATAGCACACCTGATGGCAGACGAAAAAATCGTAGAGTAGAAATTATTTTGCTGTTTGATTAAAAATTGAAACAATAAAATTTAAACCATAGAGTTATTATTACAAAATACAACATGAAAAAAACTATCATTTTATCCATAATTACTTTATTTACAGCAGTATTTGCGTGTACTAAAGAAGATAAAGAAAGTGACAATACCGATGCTAAATTATTTGATTTATCTAAAAAAACAGATGGTTTTGTATGGTATAAAAACAATAGCGAATTGTTAACTAAAAGTACTGGAAGTGCACACGCCTACCCTTACTTACGAACGCGTTACAACTCGCAAGCCGCTACAATGTTAACAGACGATGGAAAAGTAAAGGAAAATGCTCAATTTCCTGAAGGCTCTTTAATTGTTAAAGAATTATTAGATGACAACTCCCAATTAGCAAGATATGCTATACTTTACAAAAGCTCAAACAACGTAAATGCAGATACGAAAGGATGGGTTTGGGGCTATATTGATGCCGATGGAAAAGTTTCCGATCCTGCATCCAACAAAGGAAAATCTTGTATTAGCTGCCATTTACAAAGCGAAAACATAGATTACATGCTGATGAATAAATTTTTTAAATAAATTACTAAACATTTACCTAAATCTCTCTTTAGATGAATTAGGTAAATGCTGATAATTACTTATTTTTTAAAAACTTAGCCGACTTTGTGTTAAAACTTAGTGAACTTTGATAGAAATTTAAACGCTATTTAATAAGAAATAAACACTTCTTTAAACATAAAAGATGGTGTAACACGATTGCGGTAAGGTTCGAAAACTAATTTACCATTGGCACTTAAAAAACTTTGACCAGATTTACGTCTTTTATTATCGTAATAGGTTGTAATTCCTTCAGCAGTTCTGCGTTTGTAGCCCAATAATTTTCTATTTCCATCCCTATAAGTTACCTTTTTTCCATTTCTTCTTTGCCTAACCACCATATCCTTAGTTCCATCACCATTGTAATAAATTACACGATTTCTTCTTCTAACAATATAAGGTTGTTTACCATCTTTTACAGAGCCTATAACCACCTCTGTTTCAGTGTCATTCGCAATTGCACTTGGAGTAGTTGGATTAGCTGCGTTGGAATTTAGTTGCTCTACTATTTTAACCGGTAATGTTTTTAATTTACGATGCATTTTATCCAAATACAAAGTATCTTTAGAACTTACTCTCCTAATTCCTAAAACTTTTCCATTGCTATCTAAAAATTTTGTTTCGGATGGCGAAACTTTTTCCAACTGACTAACATTAGGAAACAATTCTTTTTCGAAAGGATTTTGGGAAAACACAAAAAATGGCAAAGCCAAAAAAAGTAGTAAAAAACGCATAAAATTAAATTAAAAAATTAGAGAAAAAGCCTAATCAAAAACTATCCCAATAATCCAAAAAATGTATTATCGATTGTGAAAATCAAGGATACAAAAGCTAAAAGAGCTAACAAAATGGATAAAAAGATAATGAAATTACGTAATTTTTTGTTTTCTTGCTTTTTTGCACGATGTGCTGCTATTCGTTTAATATCGTTTTGAACACGTAAAAATGCACTGCGATTTTTTACCACATAATCGTATGCTCCAGACTCCACAGAACTAACTGCAACTTCCACATCCTCTTGTCCGGATAACATAATTACCTCCACTTTTTTAGCATTTTTTTTATCGCTTTTGATATGTTTTAAAACATCCAAACCACTTTTTTTACTTGTGCTATCTGTGGATAAAAAATAATCTAAAATTACTACATGTGGTTTTTTATCAGCCGAATCAAAAGCTTTGATTGCGGATTCGCCATCGGAAAAAACACGAATATCTAAAGAGCGATTTTGTGCTAAATTGTGTTGCACCGACTTTAAAAACATTTCGTCGTCCTCAACGATAAAAACAGAAGTTCTATTATTTGCCATATTTATAATGTATTTAATTCATTTTCAATTTCTTTAAGCCCTAAAATTAAGTTATTTTTTAAAATAATCAAGCATTCCGGCAATAAATGTGTATCAATTTTTTTCAATCCCATCTCTTGCATTTTTTTACACAATTCCACACTAGATTCCATCCCAACAAAAGAAAAACTAGTTTTTAATTGATGTGCAATTTTACCTACTTGTTCAAAATCTTCTTGCTGTAAAGCTTGCTCCATTTGATGAATAGATTGAGGAGATTTTTGCATAAATGTTTGTAGCATTTCTTTTTTAAACTCCAAATTTCCCAATGCAATTTCGTTTAAATACTCTAAGTTTATGTATTGATTTAATTCCATGATTTTTAAATATTTAAACTCTATTAATTAAACTGTAAATTTTACTATATAATGAATTTGGATTAAATGGTTTTAAAATAAAATCATCCATTCCAGCTTCATAAATCTTTTTATCATCCCCACCAGTAAACACAAAAGCTGTCATGGCTAAAATAGGTAATTGTTTTGCCGAAAAGGTTTTTCTAATTTCCTTTGTAGCTTCCAAACCATCCATTTCGGGCATCATAATATCCATTAAAATTAAATCGTACGCATTTTTTTGGACAAATTCCACCGCCTCTAAACCATTTTCGGCAATGTCGGTAACTATGCCCACATCCGACAAAACTTTTTTGGCTAAAATTTGATTCATCATATTATCTTCTGCCAACAAAATTCGCTTTCCTTTAAGTTCTTCCTCTACAAAACCGTTATCCAAATCTTCCTCATCTGTAGTTTTATCTTCTACAAAACCATAAGGAATAAATACTAAAAATTCGCTTCCCTTCCCTACTTCACTATGCAAACTAATTTCGCCACCCATTAGCTCCAACAATTTTTTTACTATAGTTAAGCCTAAACCTGTCCCCCCGTATTTCCTAGTAGTATCACCGTTTTCTTGTGTAAAACTCTCAAATATAAATTGTTGTTTTTCATTAGAAATCCCAATTCCAGTATCCTTACACAATATTTTTAAATATGCTTGTTTGTTTTTTTGCTCGCTGCTAACCTTTACTGTAATGCCGCCTTTATGCGTAAATTTCACCGCATTAGTTAATAAATTCAGTAATATTTGATTGATACGAACGGGATCAGCATTAATCCAATTAGGCACAGTTTTATCCAAATCAAAATGTAAACTTAAACCCTTTGCTAACACGGCATTTTCTTCTATCACTTTTATATCCGAAAACAACTGAGCTAAATTAAAATCCACCGATTCGATATTTAACTTTCCGGCTTCAATTTTAGAGAAATCCAAAATATCGTTAATAATCACAATTAAATTTTCGCCCGAAATTTTGATCGAACGCAAATATTTTTGTTGTTCTTCGTTTAAATTGGTTTTAAGTAACAACTGAGTAAAACCAATAATTGCATTCATGGGTGTGCGTATTTCATGACTCATATTTGCCATAAAATCTTGTTTGATTTTTACCGAGTCCTCGGCTATTTTTTTCGCCTCAGCCAACTCGTTATTTACCTTAATTAAGTTGGTGAAATTTTCCTCCAATTTTTTCTCGGCAAACTTACGCAAAGTAACATCCGATGCATTGGCAAAGCAAAAATCGCCTTTAGTGGCAATACGCCAAGTTAACCATTTAATACTTCCATCGGAACATTTAATCTGGTTTTCGAACTCCACTACATCTTTTTTTAAACTAATCTCCTCTTGGAACAATTGTGCACCATGTAAAGTGTTTTCGAAAACCAAAAATTGTAACAAGGAATGTTGTAAAATTTCCTCGCTAGCATATCCTAGGAGAGATAAAAAAGTAGTATTTACTTCCTGAATGATTAAATCGCTTTTTTTAAATATACATGTAATATTCAAGGAGTTATCCACCAAACGAGTTAAGTTTTCCAATAAAATATTTTTATTTTCTAACTCCCTATTTTGCTGATATAAATTAATAAAAGTATCTACTTTTGCACGCGTAATGGCTAGGTTTAATGGTTTAAATAAATAATCCACCGCACCTAAATCGTAGCCTTTTAGCACATATTTTTCGTCCTTGTTGATAGCTGTAACAAAAATGATTGGAATATTGACGGTTTTAGAGTTGGATTTTAAAATTTTAGCCAATTCAAATCCATCCATTTCGGGCATCTGAACATCCAATAAAATTAAAGCCAATTCGTTGTTGATAGCCAATTTTAAAGCATTACTAGTGGATGTAGCTTTTAAAAACACACGATTATCCGATTGCAACATCTTTTCGAGCGCAAACAAATTTTCGGTTTTATCATCTACCAGTAAAACTTTAACTGTCATTTTAAAAATTATAGTTGATTAAATCATTTAAATTAAACTCGGTTTGTGTGCCTTCCACCATATTTTTAAGTACCAAAGTGTTTTTTTGCAATTCTTCTTCCCCAACAATTAAAACATACTTCACCCTTTTTTTATCGGCATATTGCATTTGTTTTTTCATTTTAGCAGTATCTGGATACAACTCGCAATTTACACCTTTTGCACGCAATTGTTGCAAAACCATTGATACATAAGCAACTTCTTGATTTCCGAAATTTAATGCTAAAACATCCAACTGATTTAATTCTTCTTGTGGAAATAAATTATTTTGTTCCAAAACATCATAAATTCTATCCGCACCAAAGGAAATTCCAACGCCCGATACACCTTTTAATCCAAATAAATCCGTTAAACCATCATATCTTCCACCGCCACAAATACTTCCTTTAAAACCCTCGCAACCTACTTCAAAAATAGCTCCTGTATAATAATTTAAACCTCTTGCCAAAGTAATATCCAAACGAACTGCCTCATGGATATGTAACTTTTTGCATTGATCTAATATAAATTTTAGCTCCTCCAAACCTTTTAAACCTATTTCACTTTTATCCAAAACTTGCTCTAAACTTTGAATTAAATCTTCGTTGTTTCCTTTTAATTGCAAAATGGGCTGTAATTTTTCAATCGCTTCATCGGATAAACCTTTGGATTTTAATTCGTTCACAACTTCCTCAATACCAATTTTATCTAATTTATCAATCGCAACTGTAATATCTACAATTTTATCCTCAGCGCCAATCAACTCGGCAATTCCCGATAAAATTTTACGATTGTTCATTTTGATTACAAATCCAGGTACTTTTAACTGCGACAAAACCAAGTTAAAAATCTGAATAAACTCCACCTCGCACCACAAACTATCTGTTCCTACAACATCAATATCACATTGGTAAAACTCTCTATACCTTCCTTTCTGCGGACGGTCTGCGCGCCACACAGGCTGAATTTGAAAACGTTTAAACGGAAAAGTAATTTCGTTTTGATGTTGTACCACAAAACGCGCAAAAGGCACAGTTAAATCGTACCGCAAAGCTAAATCGGCAAAATGATGCTCGGAAGATTGTGTTGCCACATTTTCCACAGCCGATTTAAATTTATCGCCACGCATTAAAATTTTAAACATCAATTGGTCGCCTTCCTCCCCATATTTTCCAGTTAAAGTAGATAAATTTTCGGTAGCAGGTGTTTCAATTTGAACAAAACCAAATTGTTTAAATACATTTTTTGCGGTATCAAAAATATAATTACGTCCCAACATTTTATCGGGCGTAAAATCTCTTGTTCCTTTTGGAATAGCTGGTTTAGTTATTTTTTTATCCATAATCATCAACAAAATAGGGCAAGAAAACCTGCCCTAAATATTATCCATTTTTAGTTAATTTTTTAAATTTCACTCGGGTAGGTCCTGCATCACCCAATCGTTTTTTTCTGTTTTCTTCATACTCACTATACGAACCCTCGAAATAATACACTTGAGAGTTTCCTTCAAAAGCTAAAATATGTGTACAAACTCTATCTAAAAACCATCTATCATGCGAAATAATTACTGCACAACCAGCAAAATTTTCCAAACCTTCTTCCAATGCTCGTAATGTATTTACATCGATATCATTGGTAGGCTCATCCAGTAACAATACGTTTCCGCCATCTTTTAATGCTAAAGCCAAATGTAATCTGTTTCGCTCTCCACCACTTAATACGCCACATTTTTTGTTTTGGTCCTGACCAGCAAAATTGAATTTGCTAACATAAGCGCGGGAGTTAATTACTTTACCTGCCAAATCCACGTTATCCAATCCGTCGGAAATTACATCAAAAACAGTTTTTTCTGGATCAATCGATTTATGATTTTGGTCCACATAGGAAATTTTAACCGTTTCGCCCACTTTAAAAGTTCCCTCATCAGGTGTTTCTTCACCTAAAATCATACGGAATAAAGTAGTTTTACCAGCACCATTTGGTCCTATAATTCCAACAATACCAGCAGGAGGTAATTTAAAGTTTAAATTTTCGTACAATACCTTATCTCCAAAAGCTTTGGAAACCCCAACAGCCTCAATCACTTCATTACCTAAACGCGGACCGTTAGGAATGTATAATTCTAAATTTTCTAGTTTCTCTTTTCCATCTTCACTCATCATTTTATCGTAATTTGCCAAACGCGCCTTACTTTTGGTTCCTCTACCTTTTACACCTTGGCGTACCCAATCCAACTCGCGTTGTAAAGCTTTTCGTCGTTTACTTTCTTGTTTTTCTTCTTGTTGTAATCGTGTAGATTTTTGATCTAACCATGAGGAATAATTTCCTTTCCGCGGAATACCATCTCCTCGATCAATCTCCAAAGTCCAACCTGCCACATTATCCAAGAAATAACGGTCGTGCGTTACTGCGATAACCGTTCCTGAGTATTGAGATAAAAAGATTTCTAACCATTGCACAGATTCTGCATCTAAGTGGTTGGTAGGCTCATCT
>JACCDH011612277.1_pt1 | contig 38558 bp, 35 predicted proteins | sample 7442481 | NCBI WGS metagenome assembly JACCDH01 (sample SAMN15323433, study PRJNA562643) | freshwater metagenome | isolation source: river surface water | place: USA:Blue River Watershed | collected 2017-08-15 | reverse complement strand
TATCTGGAAAGAAAGGAACAGTTTGAGCGATGCACTCGTATGGGTGCATCCTTTGCTGTTTTCTATTCTTTCCAGGGCTCTCCTAGGTGCCTTTCTAAGATAGTTACATGCAAGGTGCACCCTCTTTTTTTGGGGTCTCCTCATTAGTTTAACGCTAGCATTACCAAAAGTTAAACTATATGAGCAATCTAAATGAAAAAGAATTCTACCAAATTTTAGAAGAAGTTCCTGAATTATCTCACATATTACCAGAACTTGAACATGAGCTTAGATCTCATTTAAATGATAAAATAAGGGTTAGTAGGCCTGCAAAAAAAATATTAGAAGATATCATTGATAAAAATGCAAATGGTCGTGGAAGTCAAGGAAAAATGAATTTCTACCCATCCCCGCCACCTAGTACTTCATGTATGCAATTGTGTATTGGTATTGCTACAAAAAAATTTGGTCACAAACGTGATGAGATTAAAAATAGAACAGGCTTTAAAGGGTTAATAATTGAAATTATAGAATACTGGATTGGTTGTGGCAATATAAATAACAAAACGATTTTATTTACTACTGACTGGGATAATGTAGTTTTTAATGAAAACTGGAAGGGTATAGTTGATAAATATAAGTCCCAAGGTAAAGAAGTTAAAATATTTGAAGTGTGTGATGATAAGATAATTGTTAGATATAATTAAAAAGTTAAAGTAATGAAAATTAAAAAAGTTGAAGAAGAAAACGAAACAGCAAAAGGTTATATAATTGACTATATTTCTGGCGAACAAGTTAAAGCTACACCTGAGGAAATTGAGGCAGTGCAAGTATTTTCTAGACAATTAGTAGAAGATTATGGATATAGTAAAAAATGTATTCAAACAAGGCCACAGTATCGTGTAAAGTCTAATCCAAGTGACACAACAAAATCATACCCACTTGACATAATTGTATTCTCATCTGAAAAAAAAGACGATCAAAGTGAATATATAATTATTGAATGCAAAAAGAAAACCAGAAATGATGGCTTAACGCAATTAAAAGATTATTTAAAATTCTCAAATGCATATTTGGGGGTATGGTTTAATGGGAATGAGCGTATCTTTTTAAGAAAATACGAAAAGGCAGGTAAAGTAAATTTCGAAGAAATTCCAAATATACCAGATGCTGGTCAACGTGTTGAAGATATTGGACTATTCAAAAGAAAAGATTTAAAGCCAACCCACAACTTAAAGGTGATTTTTAATTCAATTAGAAATCACTTAGCTGGTAATGCAACTGGGACAGGAAGAGATGAGATTATTGCGCAACAATTAATTAATTTAATTTTTTGTAAAATTTATGATGAGAGGTTTACAAAGCCAGAAGATAACATATCTTTTAGAGTTGGATTTGGAGAAGATGGTAAAGTTGTCAAAAAAAGAATTGAAGAACTGTTTGAAAAGGTAAAGACGAAATATAGTGAAGTTATTGAAGTAGCTGACACTTTAATTTTAGATACAGAAAGTATAAAATATGTTGTAGGTGAATTGCAAAAATTTTGTCTTATTGAAAGTGAAAGAGATATAATTGCAGATGCTTTTGAAACATTTATTGGGTATTCTTTAAAAGGCGCACAGGGGCAATTTTTTACACCTAGAAATGTAATTAAATTGATGGTTGAGATTTTAAATCCACAACCAGATGAAATATTAATCGATCCTGCATGTGGCACAGGAGGTTTCTTAGTTGAGGGTTTAAGGCATATTTGGAAAATTCAAGATAAACAAGCAAAAGAATTTGGATGGAGTGAATCTGCTTTAAAAGAAGAAAAAATTTCATCTGCAATCAAATGTATAAAAGGAATAGAAAAGGATGATTTTTTAAGTAAAGTTGCGAAAGCTTATATGGCAATTTTAGGAGATGGGAAAGGTGGTCTTTTTTGTGAAGACAGTTTAAAAAATCCAACTGAATGGAAACAAGCGACCAGACAACAAATTGATTTAGGTAAATTTGATGTTTTACTTGCAAATCCACCATTTGGAAAAGACATTAAGGTTAAAGGTGAGGAAAAATTAAAACAATTCGACTTAGCTTATAATTGGAAAAAAGAAAACAATGAATTTGTAAAAACAAATAAGTTAAAAAAGGAGGAAACAATCCAAATTTTATTTATTGAACGTTCATTAAAATTATTAAGAGATGGTGGAAGAATGGGTATAATTTTACCTGAAACATTTTTCCATGCGCCAAAATCAAGGTATGTTCTTCAATATATGTTACGGGATAATAATGTGACATGGATGCTTGATTTACCACATAATACTTTTAGACCTCATAATAATGCTAAATGTGTTGTTATAGTATTAGAAAAAAATGTTCCGCAACAAGATATTATCAACATGGCTGTGGCAGAAGAAATTGGGCATGATCACCAAGGAAAAGAAATTTTTAGATGGGATTTCCATAAGAAAGAAGCAGACAAGGAACAACTATGGGATGACATTCCTCTTATAATTGAAGAATTTGAGAAAAAAAGATACGAAAAGTATTGTTTTACGGTAAAAAGCAAGTCTGCCCTTTCTAAGAATATTCTTGTGCCAAGGTATTATTGGCAAAATAAAATTAAAGAAATTGAAAGTTTAGCCAAAGCCGAAAATTTAGAATTAGTGCCAATAAAAGATTTGATAAGAAAGGGAATAATTAAATTTTTTGATGGACACGGTTCACCTCCAGCAGAATACAAAGGAAAAGGTGATATACCGTATATAAGAGTTAAAGATATCGTTAATTGGGAAGTATACAAAGACCCTACAGCAAGAATTACTAATGAAATATATTTGGAAAAAAAGGGGATAAACAAAGACCTTAATGCATGTGATATAGTTTATGTAAGAAGAGGTAGCTATAGAATTGGTAGTGTTGCAATGGTCTCGCCTTTTGATGAAGAAGCCTTATATACAAGAGAAATACTAATATTACGCGTAATTATGGAAGACAATGAATATGGACTTAACCCATATTATCTTTTATATTTGCTTTCACATAAATTGACACATTTGCAAGCCAAAAATAAAATATTAATCGAAACAACATTACCTAATATAGCAGAAAGATGGAAAGAATTAATGTTGCCAATTAATCGTGATATTAAACAAAGAGAATTAATTTCATCAAAAATCAAGGAAGTAATCACTAGCAAATGGGAAGCAATTGAAAAAATTGACAAAATAAAGAGTGAGCTTGGTGACTTAATTACATAATATTAATCTCCCTCCCCCAATACTCCCAAATCATTACCATCGCCATGGTATCTAATTCGCAATAACGAAGTAGTGCCTGGCGGTATAATTCTCTTTCTGCGTCAGTCATGTCTGCAAATTGCAGATAGGCATAGGCAATCATTGCAGCACCACCATTGTCAAGATTATTCAAATTGCCTTCTGCTTCTATTTCCTCTAATGCTTTTTCATCAAAAATGGGTGGTAAGGTTTTATAGGGATTTTGTCCTTTTGCGTCATCAATCCAAATATGCGGCTCGGTCAGATTCAAACTTGGAATGGTTGAAGTTGCATATATGGGTTGGCTATACTTTTCTCTTAAGTAATCCGAACTTTTAATAATAGCAGGTAGTATATCCTTAATGGAATTAGATCCCTTTGCATGTAATGAATAAAAGTACTTTACTACAAAGTCCCACAAGTCCTGCATATTGTTAGTTGGCTTCCATGATTCACCTGGCGTATCTTCTGCCGGTGTGGTAATTTCTCTTATAAATGCCATTAACTCCTCTTTGTCTGGCACTTCTTGTTCACTTACTGCATATAGTTGCTTGTATAAAAGCAATAGGTATGTGTTTTCGTGTTTATGGTATCTGAATATGGTTCCTTCTATGCCCCCTAAATCCTTCTTTAAGTGTCTTAAAAAGTCATAGTTCGGAAATGTGCCTTTTTCGAAATTTAAATATTGGCTTTTGTGTGCAATGTTTCCCTTTTCATCCATAATATGATAGGAGTACTGAAATGCAATAGCTTCATATGGATGTCTGTCTTTATGAAAAGGCAGTGCAACCATGGTAGTTTCAAAATCTATAAAATGATATGGCGCTGGCAAGCTATCAAATAATTCCTTTAGGCCTTCTTTATCAATATGAGGTGTATAATCCTTTGCTTTTGATTTTTCTACTTGCAATAGTCTTCTCTTGATTGGGTCAATGGCATCTCCTATTGGCTCTTCTTTACCGGCTCCTCTTGGAAAAAATGTTTCATCTAATTGTTTTAATAAATATCTATTATCCGCACAGGCATCATTAATAAAACTCTTTTGTCCAGCAAGTCCACCCCATAACTCAAGCACCAAAGGTTGAGTTAACTCTGTATCAGTTAATTTGGCAATATGTTTCCAACATTCATGTAAGCCACTCTTTTTATCACCTAAAGGATATTCCTTGTTTTTATATTGACAGCCCTTACACTTTGTTCCAAGCTTTGTGGACCATATTCTTTTATTGTTTGAATATTGCTCCGATAAAAATTCAATAAGCGTTTCAAATGTCCAGTCTTCTGCATTGGGGTGTTCTAAGTCAATATCTACTTTGTTGGCATATATCCAATCGCATACATCGTCTACATTAATTGTCTTTAAGGGTATTTGGCCCAAGTTGGCTGATGTTATACCTGGCTTTACTTCAACATCTATGTTTTTGCCATTACGCTTTATTTTAAATAATTGATTTAAACCCTCAATAGTAGCGTTTTGTGTTTTGTCGGCAAGTACAATGTAGGTGATTACCGTTTTGTTAGGGTTTGCTTTTTGAACAACATATTTTTGAAAAGCAATATCATATAAATACTCCCTCCATTCTTTGTCCAATTGTCTTGTCCCTTTTAAAGGACCTCGTTTTACTTCTTTAATAAATTCTACATCCTCGTCCCATGACTTTGCTTTTACTTCATATATTTTAATGGTATCTCTTTCTTCTACAAACAAATCTGTTCTTACAAAATAGTCCTTATAAGCAAAGGCAGCTTCTGCTATAACCACCCTGCCTCCTTTTTCTCGCATTTCCTTGTTTTGCGCTAAGGACTTTTCATAGTCCAATTCATTAATGGTTATGTTTTCCCCAACAGGGTCATTACATACTAAGAATTTAGCCAATTCACCCACCTGATAACCTCCTTCGGCCAATGCCATCATAAACGGGTCTTCCGCATTATTATCTGCATAGTTATTGCCCTTGGTACCATAGTATAATTTAGTAGGACAACTTAATGCTTGTTTGAATCGCGATTTAGATAGGTAGGCCATATTTGTAATTGATGTTTTAAATATACGAATTATTATAGGCTATATAGTATTAAAAAATAATATTTAAGTCCTCCAATACCTTCCGCTTTGGCCTTGTAATTTGTATTGAACTATCGTAAAGTTTATGTCAAAAATGTCCTTGTATTTTATAGAAGAGTTGCAATTAATCATCAACTATGTATTGACTGTATTTAGTAAGAAATACAAAAATGAATGGCTTTGCTTATTCGTAGGATTACCATTGCTTTTCTTATACGACCACCCTAATTTAATCAAGAATCTTTTAAAATAAATTGTATGGACACAAATAAAATTATTGAGCTTTTTACTAATGGGGCTATTGTTTTTGAAGACATTATATCTATGAGACTTGAGTGCACCTATGGAATTCAATTAGTACAGAAAGGTAAGAGCAGATTTGATACAAGGCATAACAACTCGAATTTAGAGTGGGTGGTAAATAAAGAATTAGGATGGGGCGGCTCTATGAAAGAGGATTATCCATATAGATGGGATATTACTTCTGATGCAAATGTTATATGTTATAGAAGCAACTTTGTTGAATACACATTCTATGACCTTGTAGTACTTTCTAAAGAAGAACAGTCTAATATCATTAAAGAAAAGGAGAAAGCCGAAATAGAAGCATTAGAAAGGGCAAGAATCGTTGGTATACTTACAAAAGTACTAATTCATCAAATGATGCCTTTTAGTAAAGTACATACAGGATTTCTTGAAATTAATTATGGTATTCACCTAAAGCAAACACAAAGAGGGATGCATATGAATATGAAATATAAACCAAGGTATGGTAATATCAATTGGGTAGCTAATCAAGTATTATGCTGGGGCTCCAATACAGGATGGGATATTACAACCGATGGTAAAATAGCTTGTTGCAGAATTAACTATGACGATTATGTGAATTTCGAAATAGAAGTACTTACACAAGAACAAATAGAAGAATACAAAGAATACGATAATACGTCTCCGAAGGATATTGCAAAAAAATTTGAAGTTCTTGAAATCTTATTTAATAGTAAACTAATAAGTAAAGAAGATTATAACAACAAAAGAAGAAGGCTATTAGATGCCCTATAACTTGAAAATTACATTACAAAGCATAAAAGTGAGGCGTGGGATTAAGTAAATTGATGATTATTTTTAGTACCCTTTTTAAAAAAAGGCTATTATTTTATAAAATACTAGTTAGGTAAATTAAAAATTTGCTAGGTTTAAATTATTTTTTAAAGGATGTTTTTAAGCCCTCAAATATTTCGATGATACAGTTTTACCACTTTGAAATTTGAAGTCAAATTTGAGGTTAAAAAATCTATACGATTTGATTTGAATCCTGACATGCCCAACAAATAAATACGTTTTTATCCGAAAGACTTAATTTATAGTCGTTTTGCTATTTTTAAAAATAATATAGCAATGGATTCATTAAGTTGCTCTTGGAGCAGTCGGAGAGACAATCGTAATGTCCAAAAATGTATTAAACACTAAATATTGGTACATCAAATTCATCATAAGTATTCATTTTTTAAGCAAGTCTATTTATTTTTCTATACTCATTCACAAATTCAGTAATGTTTTTATACTCTATACCTCTATACGTATTTAGAGTATAGTTTGGAGAAGGAGCAGTATGTTGTATATATACAGAATGAAATAATATAGCGTATTTTTTTATCCAATCTTTGTTGTCTATTGTATTTAACTCATCAATAGCATTTAAGCATTGCTGATTAATCTCTGAAATTTTTATTTTTTCAGCGCTTCTATCAAGATCGAATTTATTCAAAAACAAATTATTTACACTAATTACGAACCAGTTTAGTAATATAATTGGTATCAGAACTACTAATAGAATGTATATAAATACCTTAAGGATCTTCAATTGTATATTTATTTTATGGGTAATTAATTCCTATTTCCATAATACCTACACATATCAGTCATATATTCTCTTGCTGCTATCAAATTATGTATGTTTTGATTAACCCTGAGTCCTAGGTCTATAGTATGTTCCATTTCTTCAACAATTTGATAGTAATGAGCTTCAATTATATCAATAGTAATTTCAGGTTCCTGATTCAAATGAAGCATACTTGAATAATAATGTAACAAGGAGTCACTTATACGATTACAATTAGTATAATTATACACAGGAGGTAGATGTATGACTGAATTATTAGTTGTTTTTACATTTATTGGAGATGGGGAATATTTATATCCTTCCATAAATTTATTAAACAGCCTAACCAATACAAAAACGCCAACTATAGCAGTAAATGGGTTCATAAATCATATTATTAAAATGGAAATTCATCATCCCCGTTTATACGAAGGAATAATCTTTGCCCTAAAAGCTCTTTATTATAAGTGTCAAACTTGAAATTATTACATTCAAAAATATCTGTCACTTTATCATTTTCAGATAGTATCATTAGTTCTATATAAGTATCATCATTGTCACCAACAAAAGCAACTCCAACATGTCCGTGTTTACAGCCTTTACACACACCATTAGTAAACACTAATCTTATATTGCCTCTTTCTTTAAATGTATCAAATACAATATTTAGCTTCTCTAAGAAAAACGGCTTATCAACATCTGAATACTCACGGTAGTCTAATATTTTATCTAGTGCGTAAATATCCATCCTACTTATGAAGTACTCTACAGCGTCCTTATGCGTCATTCTATTTAGAATATCCTGCTCAAATTTTCTTTGGACATACTTGCTATGAAAATCATAAATGTTTTTATACTTACATCCATTAAAGTTAGCATTGGCAATAGACGGTAACCCTTCAGGTGCAATAGATACCGATTTAAATAGATCCTCGTATTCGTTTATCCAATAATCACGGTCTATATCACCAGCTTCCATTTCAAGCGCCTCTTCACAGAACCTATCAACAATATCATAGGACTTAGCGTCATTTAGGCCTCCTTCTTGCAATCCAGACTTAAACTTGGTAATTAGAGTAATGAGCTCTTTATATTGATAAGGATTCAAGCTCGCTGCTGTAGATTCAGCATGCTCATACTCCTCTAATATAAAATAGCTTATGGCTAATCCAGCTTTAGCCTCATCTAAGTCATTTCTTGTAACCAATAGTTCCTTATATAGCTGTATAGCCTCGGCATATTGGTCATTATGAAACAGATCATGTGCTTTCTGTAATTGAGGACTAGGAGAAGTCCTTTGATAGGCTTTAAAAGGCACAAGGTGCTTTAAGCGCTTTACTTCAAATGGCTCTTTATGATTATTAAAAACCTCCTCAATAGGCATTTTTAATGCAGGGGCTATGAAATCTAGTAAAGTAACTTCTTTTGCCTCATAGTATTCTACGTCATTTATATAATGAACACCATCTCCTTCTGGATCATGATACTTATCTAAGATCAAACTATAATGAGAAGAAAAAGTATCTACAAAATCTAATAATGGATAAAAATCAATTACCCCCACACTTAATGGAAACTCGGCAAAAAGTTTTTCATACCCTTTTAATAAGATTTCAGGATCGGCAATAAAGGTATTAATATATAATTTGGTTAAAAACTTGCCTAATGCTTCATGATTTAAAAGCCATTCTATGATTGCCTTATCTGTTTTATTTTTTATTAATTGGTATTCCTCAAACGCTTTTTTAGCATTAGCCTTTTCCAATAGATACTTGCTTAATTTTAATAGCTCATTGTAAATTCGATGAAACTCCCCTAATGATCCATCAACCGGCGTATACGGTATTACCTTATGCACCCAACGGTATTTGTGAAGAATTTTAAATATCTCTTTTTCGTTCACTAATTGATATTCGAAGATTTCATCGACAACTCTTCGACACAATGCATGTGCTTTTCTGCGATTCATATAAATGTATTTGTCTACCGTTTTTTATTAAAAGACGGTTTCGTTCAATAGAGACTCATCTCTTGTTCCTTGCTTATAACCCCAATATTCTAAACGTTCACCCGTTTTAGGTAAAGTCATTTTTAAATAAAAGTCAATGCTATAACTAGTATGTTTTTGTTGGAATGATATATTCGCTATTCCTGAATCATTATCATAGTCGTTTTTAAAATCCCAAATGAAACTTGATCTTATTTCAAGTATTAGCGCGTCATTGGTAGATATTGTATCTGTTTTAAAATCCTTTATAGAACCAAAAGATGCTGTACTGTCGATTCTGCTATTATTAATGAAGCGTAATGGTCTATGTCCAACTATTTCAAATATAAATTCGCCTCCTCGATCTATATCAAATTTTGACATATTATCTCCATTATGACTGGATTTTGTGATAACATACTTATCTGTTGTAAAAGTTGAATCTTGACTAAATCCAGTTAATTGAAATAATAACAAACTAAGTATTAAGTATATGTGTTTCATGATTATTTCAATTTAAAAGCGTGAATTCTTATCTTCTTACTGTATTCAGGTTTAAAATCATCTACGCAATCCATCTTTAAACATTCATATACATCTACAATACGGTTAGTATTGTAATTAATTTCAATCAAAATGTCAATATGACTTTTATCATTATTACCTAAAAAACAATAAGATTTATGACCCGGCTTACAACCTTGGCAAATACCTGGCCAAACACCTAAATAGTTATTCCCCCTCAATTGCATTTCCTCAAATGCTTCATGCAAATATTGCATATATTTATGCTTCTCTATATCTTGACAAGTTTTGATGTCTAATAATTTGTCAATATTATAAGTATCCATTTTTTCAAAAAAATAGACAAAGGCTTCTTCTTGAGTCATGTGCTCAAGAATATTTTTTTCGTACTCCAATTTCTCATATTCAGCTTGAAAAGATCCTAATTGCAAATAGAACTTATTGCCAAATAGCATTACGGGCTTAGATTCTTCTGCATTTTGTAATTTTGAAATACCCTCATACAAAGCAGCATAGGTCTCTAGCCATTTAAGTGGGTCATTTTGCCTTATAGGGTCTAATAGTGCTTCTTTGCAGAAATCATCTGCTATTTCGTAGTCTGCTTTGGTCATTTGAGATAAAATATTTAGAAATACAATGAATTCTTTTTTATGCAAATTCATCCGACGGAATACTACTAGGTTGTTCTATTTTATTACAACGAAAAATTTTCCAAGTCCATACCTTTTTCTCCTTATTGTAAGATTTTATGGCGTCTACCCCTATGAAGTCCCCATTTACTAAATTATACTTTGTAATAAAAGATGGGTGAACATAAATGTCATCTATGAACCCAAATAACTTGCCCTCTAATATTTTAATTTGACCAAGCACAACTTTTTTAAACAAATTTTTCAGTTCTTTATCATCATTTTTTTCAATAGAGAACACATGATATAGGCCTTCTTTTTGCCCATCTTGAAATCTGACACTTAGAGTATCGCCAATTTTAACATTGTTCAAAAATCGTTCATATTTGAAAAAGCCAAATTTTCTTTCAGATGCAATGAAATTAAGAACGTGTTTGTCGGAGTTTACAAATTCAACAATTACCGACTCCTCAGAAATATCATTATACAATATGGCTTCAGCAAGAGACAAATAATTTTTATAAAATCCAATATTTGACTTTGAAGATGTCGCTGTTTTATACCAGTCCATTTCTTGCCAACTTAAAACTTCAGCAGGTATATTATAATTATGCTCTTTCCTTGCAGAAATTAATAAGTCTATTTCAGTTTTTGCTTCATTATAGTTATTTTTCACAACTAAAATTTTTGCCATTTTTTGTCTTAAATTAACCAACATTTCTTCAGGGCTATTGCAACTCAAGCCCTTGCAATAGCAGGCAAAAACTTTATCAGCATCATCTGAAAATGCTTCAGCTAATATTTCCCAAACCCAAAAATCATTACGTTTCTTTCTGGCAAATGGCAATAATAGCTTTATCATATTTTGCTTATTTCCTAATGCCAATAATAATTTTGCATTAAAATATGCTGGATATTGAAATTGCGGATACTGTTCAACAATTTTTGATAATTTAGGTAGAAAGGATTCAGCTTTTTCTTTATTAAAGATAAGTTCGCCATATTGGTTTTGCTTTGGCAATAAATGCTTAGCATAAGCTATGTAGGCTTTCTCTGCAAGCGCCATTACCTCTCTGCCATTTGGTAGTTTTTCTTTTTGAAAATCTTCAGATCTTAAGTTTTTAAAGTCCCACCAGTCAGCAAATTCAAGATATCTATTAGAATCTTTCATGCCTTTATGCATCGAACTATATAATACACTATACCATTTTGAATTTCTATTAATTGGTAGATCTTTAATTGCATCAAATAAACGGTGAATTTTATTTAAGTCAACTGTTTTGTCTAGAGTAATAGACCTAGCAGCTTTAGAAATCACAATTGAAATATTCTCAAAAAACATATCTTCAGATTTTGGCAAATCCAATTCCTTTACCTCATTAATTTTCAATAAAAATGAATCTAAATCTGATGTAACCATATCGAGTTGAGCATATAACACCCAACTCAAGTTCCTTTTACCCCAGATATTGCTAGAATCTGCTTCTAGCTCTTCTTTAGCCATAACATATGCTTCCTCCAATCTTCCCGATTGGCGTAATTCCTTAATTTCCTTAGCTGGCATAATCTTGATTTATGATTGTTGATAATGCCATTTTTATACTAGATAACAAAAATTGGCTATTTGATGAGTTTTTAATTGGCACAACCCTTCCGAAGAAACCATTTTTATCATACTCGAAATCTAAAACGACAATTTCATTATTTCTCTTAAATGTATAGCGTTCTTTATAATTCTGATGTTGTATTTCAGTTATATAAATGCCTTTATCCTTAAAAATGGTTGTCAAGTCATCAAACAAGTTCTTTGTGAAAGGAAGCTTTTCCTCTAATTCAGAATCAAACTCAATACGATTGTCAAAGCTTTCAATATTATTTCGTCTAATTGAAAGATTAGACAAGTTCTTTACTACCTGATCAACTAGTAAATTAAAGGTGTTGTCTGGGGAAAGATTTGGCATTAATGTTAATGGATTTTTAAATTCCATTTTGCCGTTTATATAAGTTCTAAAAGTAGCTTTAAACTCGTCCTTCATAAATGTATAGCGAATTTCATAACCAATCTTTTCCCATCCAACTATCTTAATAAAATTCTTATTCAAGGAATGACGTAGAATTATAAAATGGTTTTGTAATTGAACTGGCTCATCTGAAAGATTCATTTTAATTAAATCTTGTAATATTTCATTATCTATGTTAAGTTCTTCTTGGATTTGATTGCCGTTTAATTCATTTAATGAATCAATTACATTTTCCTCTAGAAATGCTATTGATGAATAAGAATTAAAAAAAGGCGGATTTAATGCATATAAAACTTTGGATGCTCTAGTAATTGCAGTATACGCCCATCTGTAAAAGTTTATATTATCTTTTGAACGCTTAAGCTGAACTTCGGTTAAACAATTAAACCCTTTTTGGTTTTCGTGATCCCAAACAGTAAATACATTATCCCATTCGCCTCCTTGTGCTTTGTGACAAGTAACTGCATAGCCATATTTCATCAATAAAGGATTAAAATATTCATCTTCCATAATGGCCTCCTTGAACTCCTCTGTTTTAGGCTTTAACTCTTTGTGGCGAGAAGTAAAGTCAACATAAAGTGCTTGTGTTTCTTCAGGTTTTAAAAAATTATCTCCATAAAGAAAATTTTCAAGCATCTTACCTTTAACAACTTTATTATTACTTTCTGCATCTGGAAAAACCAATTCAACATTACGCCAGATTAGAGTTACTGGATTTTTACCTCTTAAGGCAATTATCCTTTGGGTAATAATATCACTTACTTCGTTTATAACTGCAAACTCCCCATTGAAAATTCCTTTTTTGTAATTATTCCCACCCATTATAACAATATCGCTTTTCTGAATTGGTAAACTTGCATTCCCGAATCTCTTTTCTCTTATCTGCTTATTTAAATCAAGGCACGTTTTGTTTTTACTAGCAATAATTATTTTAGAAGATTCAGTACTATGCCAGGTTTGAAGAAAAGTCTCATATGTTGGATTTAATATATCCTTTCCATTTGAGCGTAAATTAAAATCATTAAAGAATCCAGATGAAATGCTCTTGCGTAAGTTAGTAGCTCTATCCAATATGGCACTATCAGAAGTTTGTCTTTGTACTTCTTTCATTTCCGCCTCTACACATGAAAGATTAAAATTGGCTTTAAGATAGTCTGGCTCAAAAGCTTTTGAACTACTGTCACCAACTGGGGGTAACTGACAAGGGTCGCCAACGAAAATAATTTTTGATTTTACATTTTCATGTGAAACTCTTGTATAAGTAATTAAATCAGTCAGTAAGTGGCTAGTTCCAAATCTGAAAAATTCACCCTCACTTTTAGCGTCTGATAACATCGAAGCCTCGTCAATTATAAATATTTTTCCAACAACATCTACATTATTCCTTATTTTATAATTATAAAAGAATGAATCACCTTCTTCAATTTCAATCATATCTTCATAACTATAGATAGACTTATGAATGGTAAATGCCTCTTGTCCAGTTTTTTCTCTTATGACTTTAGCAGCTCTTCCAGTTGGAGCCATCAAAGAAAAATCCTTTTCAATATCATTTAAATAAGAGACTAACCCATTCAAAATAGTTGTCTTTCCACTTCCAGCATACCCCTTAAGCATAAATACCTGCTCCGGTCCTCTTAAAAAGGCCTCCAGCTTGGTAATTGCCTCCGTTTGGCCATTACTAAGTTTTAAATGCGTAAAGTGGTTAAATATGCTCATAAATATCTATTTCAAAGCAAAGATGGCGCTTATCTGTGCAAACAAACTGCACAGTTTCAAATTTATGACTCTTCAATAAGATTAGTCATTAACTTTTCAAATATTACTTTTTTTCCTGTGTCTAATGACATCATCTCTACTCTCATATAACCACTAATATCAATAGAAAAAATAAATTTAATTTCTGAAACACCTGCTGGTTTTGAAGGCAACCCTTCTAAACTCATTGAAGTAATTTTGGAATTATTTGAAGCTTTCAAATTTTCACCAAAAAACAAATTAGTAGTTACTTTAGTTTGAAAATCTTGACTTGTCCTATTGACTACCTTAAATGTAGCTGGAATAGTAGCACCTTTAATTGCAATGAATTTAACCTCATCATTAATTAAACTCAAACCAATTGAATATTTAAGTTTGTAATGTTTAATTAATCCTAAAGTGTCTGCAATTTTTTGTACATTCAAATTTTTTGGTGCAATTTCAAAAGCATTATTAACAATATCAGGCATATTTGTTTCTTTTGCCTGATATATAATATCATAGGCTAAATAATCTCTAGTTCTAAGTAAATTATTTTCCTCAACTTCAAATTTCGACAAAGTATTAATAGAATTAATGATATTAAGTGTATCAATCAACTTAAAAAATTCATCGTTAAAGGCATTTACAACCTTGGGTTCATCCTTAATGATTAAAATATTCTCACTATTCTTATTTTCAGCATAGTATGTCCAATTATAAGAACCATTAATTAAAACTTGATTATCAATTATACAAAACTTATTATGCATTGGACTTTCTTCACTAGAAAAATAAAATTTACCACCAGCATCTATGAATTTTTGAAAAGGTAGTCCAGTAGCTCTATTATTTATATAATCATTATGAATTATTAATTGACACTGAACACCATCCAATTGTTTCTGAATAATAATATCAAAAAGTTCATGATTTGTAAACCAATAAACAGCAATGTTAATAGTAAATTTCGCCTCGGCTAATTCGTCGACAATAGATTTACGTATATTTTTAAAATATGCTTCTATCATGATTTTATTTTAATAAAAATTGAAAAATCTATTCTCTAATTTTTTTTGTAATTTTTTCACACAAATTAAATATCATCAATAATTCATTTTGATCAAACTGTGATTTAGTATAATGTATATAATCGTTTCTCTTATCTTTAATTCTATTCAAATATTCAATTTCTAAAGAATCAATTTTTGATATTTCAAAGTAATCTATAAATAAAGATGTTATAACATTAAACCAACTAGGATTATCATATTGACTATGTCTATAAAAGCTTCCTTTATCTTCAATTACTGTTTGATATTGATAAATAGTTGAGCTATATCTTTTCATTTCAACTTCTAAATCGCCTAATAAAAATTTACCGTTTAATTCTTTAGTATAAAAATGTTTAAATTTTTCTAAAAAGTTATAACAATTTAAAAAAACAATATCAAGAGTAGTTGATTGTTTTAAGCTTATTCCTTTCGAGGATTCCGTAATTAAATAAATTTGTCTTTTTAAATCTTTAATAAAAAAAGAAAATGGTGTATGATCATCGTATTCACATTCATTGAGATTTGCTGTAATTATTTTGCAATATTCAAATACTGTTTTTAAAAATTTTTTCTTAAACAAAGAATCAAGTAATTTAATAAAATTTTTAATTATATCTTCAGTAAAATTTGGCCCATAAATACTATCGGGTGATTCTTTCATAATAAAACCATCTGCACCTAAATTTTGTAAAGCTTGTAGATTCCATAATTTATTAGTTGCAGAAAATATTACTACTTGAATACCATAATTAAATTTCTTTATTTCTTTTAATATCTTTAAGCCAGTCACATCATTTATATTTTTATTGATAAAATCATCATGATGTAACCTAAAATCAAGTATTATTAAATCAATGTTATTATTTTTTATATAATTGATAGCAGTAGTAACTATTTCATCTTGGCTTAAATTATGATAATCAATATTTAACAATTCAAAATCTATATTATTTAAGTCTACCAATAATTTGCAAAATATTTCAAACCAGCCCTTATGAGCTTCATCATCAATGTATAATACTTTTGGATTATTTGTAGCTTTAATTTTTATATTTTCATTCAAAGAACTAATTACTTCATTTTTTGAAAAGATGGTTTTTAGATATTTAAAATATATATTATGATTTATATTTTTCGTAATTTTTTCTATTTCTAAGTCGCTAGTGTTTAAAGTTGTTGCCCATTTATAAATTGCCCATTCATTTGCAATTGTGTGGCTATCTTCATAATTTTTAGGAATTTGTAAATTAATTTTCATTATTTGATCAGCCAATTCTTTATAATGAAAAATTTCTTTGTGCAAATTTAAATATTTTAAAAAAGAAACCTTTGTAAATGGTATAAGAAAGATATTTTTAGTTTTTAAAATATCAAAATATTCATTACTTAGTAAATAATCAATCCCAACAAATGCATAGATATAAATGTTTGTCAATTGATTTATGTTTTTTGAACACCTAATATGAGTTGCTAGGCGAAGACCATTATAGTCAGATAAAATATCACCGAAACATAACGGAATAAAAATATTATCAAATTTTACATCATTAAACCATTCATTAATCTTTTCAGAAAATTTTTGATCAGTTACGTCAGAAAACAATACCCCTTCTTCAAAAACTTCAAATGGATTAGAAATATATTTCTTAAAGGGCCTTATAAAAAAAGTAGAGCCAATAGGTTTGATTGCTTCCTCGATAAAAGTTTGATTAAGACTTAAATCTTGTTTTTGATTTAAATCTTTTTCAATATCTACATTCTGTCCAAATAATAAGTAATTTAAATTAAAATCTTCTTCTTCGTATTTATTTAAAAATACCTCAAGATTTGAATACAAAGTCGAAACTGGGATGTGTGCAATATTATCTTTAATCTCACGCGTGTTTTTACTTCCACTAAAATAAACAATATAATTATTTTTGTTTTTACTCCAATTATTGATCTTGTCTCTTTTATCAATTGCTTCATTTGATAAATATGTTTGATCGATAAATGATTCATGATATAAAATGATATTATTTTCAGAAAAAATATCAACTGCTTTTTGATGCAATTCTTCGAGTGTATAAATACATGTAATAATACTAGAAAATGAATTAAATTTTTCAAATGTCCATGAATAATCCAACTCTTGTCTAGATTTTTTATCGTCGATTAAATAAACCATTTTTTATCAGCTTCTTTTAAATTCTAAAATATGTTCAACACCTCCTGTGAAATATTTTTCAACCTTCTGTTCATTTCTATTCTTTTGAATATTCCATTTACTATCCCAGATGGTTAATTTATAAAAATTATTTTGCCCGAAATTTGCTTGAAGGTATAAATTACATATTCCATTAAGTTTACTTACTATCTTTTCATACTGATCACCAATTAATCTATTAGTTGCACTTTTTATTGATTTACCATATATACCATTCAAATCATGAATAGAAAAAAATATTGAATTTCCTTTTTCATATAATTTGATTTGAACAATAGGTCTGACCTTTTTTTCGATTGCCTTCAAAATAATTAACTGTAAAATATCATCATAAGATTGCATCAATTTATCAATGTCAGTAAAAAATTCAATATTCTCGGGTACATTAGACTTTTCGATAACAAAGTCAATCTCATTATTCCAATTTCGACTTTTATTTCTTTTAATAAGAATGCTAAATAGTGAGTTATCTTCTCTGATATGAAACATTTTTTTAAAATGTATTACTAAATCACTAAATGATTGAAGGTAATCCTCATTAATTTTAATTGGACTTCTGAACTCATATCCAATATTTTCTAACTTATTAGATAACCCAACATCTGGATTTGGCGGAATGCCAATATTTTGACGTGTCCATTTTGCTATATCATTATCCGACCAACTGTATTTAATATTGTCTTTTGACCAACCTACTAAAGAATCACCTTTATAATTTTTACCTGTCAAGTATCCTCTAATTAAAGCTTTTATATAAGTTGGAGCAAAAAGTAAATTAATCTTAGAAAATGCTTCTATAATTTTAATAATATGTTTATCAAAATCATAAGTTTCTGTATTACAGTAATTATTGATTTTTTCTAGCTCATTTGAGTCTATAAGATGGCATGTAGATTTTAATATTGGATCTTGATTATATGCTAATAGATATTTATATAAAGAAGAGGGGTCAAAGTATTGTTCTGGCAAAGATGGATTTCTATTGTAATTAACTTCCGTTATATTATTACTCTTTAATTTCAATAATCGAGATTTAGTTATTTGATCATCTAACTTATTAGCTATTTTTCTAGCACTTGATTTTAGTATATCATCATCAGCTTTATTATCAATATTAATTGTTGCAATTGTTTGGATATTAAGTTTGTTTGAAATTTTTTCTTCTAAGTTCTTTACTCTCCCCTCCAAAATTACATTATATCTCTTATCTTTTTTTATTTCTTCAGACGTCAAAACAAGTAGCCTTTCTCTTTGAGCTGGAGTAAGTTTATTACTAGAAAGTAATTCTTGTATAAATTCATATTTATCAGCAACCATTATTATTAATTTTGTTTATAATAAAGTCCCATTGCGGCTTCGATCCCTTTTTCTTCCCATTTAGTTAATATTTGTTCGACGGTTTGATGTTTCAAAGTTAAAACATCAAATCTTTCCTTTAACTTCAAGTACAATTCATTTTCCCCTCCCTTTACCATTTTAAGATAGTCTAATTTTCCCGCAATAACACTTGTCATATTTGGGTTTATTTTCTTTATATTTCCTTTATCTGAACTATATAGTTTGATAAAGAAATTTGAAGCATTCTCATATCCATATCTTTCCCAATAATAAAGCCACATTCTTAATTGTTTAATGTATCTCTTTTGAACATTAACTTTTTCATTCACTAATAGTCCTGTAACCTCTCTTCTATATCCACCTTTTTGTAATCTTGTCTTGCTTTCTTTAATATTAAAATTTTGATCAGAAATTATTCGATTTAATTCTTTTACAAATTCGCCATCTTTTTGATATACATTATGCATCGAGCTAAATGTAATATCATCGGCATATCTAGAATATTTTAAACCAAAACGATTAGCAACTCCTGTTAGCAAATAATCAAGTTTTTGGCAAATTATATTTGTAATTATGGGGGATGTTGGCGCTCCTTGTGGAAGTACATTACGTTTTTCCTTTCTCCATTCACCTTTCAAAGATTTTCTCTCAACTTCAATCTCTGTGCAACAAATTGCAGAAATCATATTTGCCAAAGTTGACCGATTATTTTTTTCAAATATTTTTTCTTGAGTATGTTCTATTAGATCTAAAAAAATACCTGATAAAGCCCTTTCATCAGTTGATGCATTTTCGTCATTTTCTAGTACTAATTTTTTAATTAATTCATATTTACTTCTATCAAGATATAATTCAATTTGACCGGATTGATTGTTATTATTCCTTTTAACATGATAAAAAATATTTTCACCTGATTTTAATGATACTTTTCTATACCCATTTATTAAATTATACCCTTCAAACTCGTATAATAATATTTTTTCAGTTTTATTAAAAGGAAATGCATAATGTTTATCAATTAAAAAGCAATTATACTTCTTTTCTATTTCTTCATTTTTTAAATTTAACTGAGTATTCAATTTGAAAGGCTCCAATTGCAAGCATTTCCATAATCTTGCTTGATCGATACTTGAAAAAAAATCTTTTAGATCTATATTATAAACATATCTATTACCAACATGAACTCGGGCATTATCAACTATAGATCTATTTCGAACAAAGCCATATGCTGCATTATGAGGTTCAAATACACATTGTAAAATAAAACTTAAGGTTTTCTGAATAGCCTTTAAACCTCTAATTGGAGAATGTATAGTTCGAAGTGAGCCAGACTTTTTTTTGATATTAAATTCTTTGTACCTTTTTTTTCCAAGTTTAGGATTGGAATACCAAGTAATCTGATTTAATTTAAATGGAATTGAATTTTTACCATAAACAAATGGTTTCGCTTCATTTAATAGTTGCAGAAAATCATCTTTAGTCTGCATTTTTTCAAACGAGCTTTTAATCTTTTCGATATGTTCTTTTTCTATTTTCATAATTAAAAAATCATTGAAGCCTGCTGTTTTATTCTTTGTTTATCCATTACATAAATTAAAATAATATATAATATTTCATACATAACTGCTTAACTACAATTACCAAGAAACATTCATTCCGAATTTCTTCGGAACACCAACCGATCTGAAACAATCTTTCGAATGTTCCCAGTTGGCACAAATCAATATCTTACAGCAGGCTTTCAATGAACTAGAAGCAAAATAACAAACTAACTGTGCAGATTAACTGCACTGATAATAGAATTATTCATAACTTTATATAAAAGTATTTAAAATATGTCTGAATTTAAATTAAATCCCAACATAAATGGCAATTACTAAGTATCCCCTAATTAGGTATAAAATACTTGATAAATGCTTTAGAAATACCGGAAAAAGGTATTTTATAGAGGATCTTGTTAAGGAATGTGAAAATGTGATATTAGAAATGGACCCCGATTCATCTGGAATCAGCCTAAGGCAAATAAGAGAGGATATTGCATTTATGAAAAGCGCTGAAGGGTGGTCAATTGAAATCGCAGACAATAGGGTTGGTAAAAAAATGTATTATAGATATGCCGACCCAAATTTTTCAATTAATAACATGCCACTAAACGAAATTGAAATAAATCAATTAATGGAGGCTGTTGACATTTTGACACAATTTAAAGGGATGCCTCAGTTTGGATGGCTTAATGCTATTGTTCCTAAACTACAACATGGTATTAGTGAAAAAAAGGAGACCATTATTGAATTTGATAATAATGAATATTTGAAAGGAATCGACTATTTGGGTCAAATATATAACGCCATATATTATAAAAAAGTTCTGCAAATTGAATATCAACCTTTCGAAAGTGAATCGTCTATCAATTTTACAATCCATCCTCATTACCTTAAGCAATATAATAATAGATGGTTTTTATTTGGGTTTAATCAAGAGAATGAAAAGGCTGATTGGAATTTAGCTATTGATAGGATAAAAAAAATAACTGAACTAAATATTAAATACAAACCCAATAAAATAGATTGGAGTGATTACTTTGAAGACATAATTGGAGTTACAAAACCAACTAATAGTAAAGCTGAAAATATTGTATTACATTTTTTTGGCAAAACTGGTAAATATATGGAGACTAAACCAATTCATGGTTCGCAAAAGTCAACATGGATTACTGATGATATACTTGAAATAAAACTTGATGTAATTATTAATTATGAACTAGAAAGATTCATTTTATCATATGCAGATTCTGTAAAAGTTATACAACCTATTGAATTAGAAAAAAAGATAAATGATAGATTAAACAAGGCAGTTAAACTATATTTCTAGATTATATTATAACAAGCATTTACCAAACCCATCAACCGCCTCAATTACCATCTCGGGCATTGTAATCTTTATAGTACATTCTATATCATCACCTTCATTTTCTATTATACTATTTCGAAAGTCATTATAAAGCATTCTATTTTCATAGGTTTCTATTGATACCAACTGGTCTTTTGTTATCTCTTTAATAGATACTTCTTTACCATCTATTATATAAACATTAGTAATATTCTTACCTCTCATACATATTATTTTTTATGCAACTACTTAATATTCCAATTGTCTTTTACTAATTTATCGTAATCCCTTAATACTATATTAAACTTACTTATAGGATTTAGCGTTTCCCTTATCTTATCTAATGGACCCATAATCTTTTCTCCTTCGAAAATCATACCCAATAATGCCCTTGTTGATGCAGGGTATTTCATTGATAATTGTATTAGCATATCCCTCTCTTCTTTATTATACTTTCTTATGATTCTCCCTAATACACTCAATGAATTATTCTTTGTAGTATCTGGAATACCCTTTAGCATCTTTAAGCAATCTAACACTTGCAATATCTTGAAGTTCTCTTTTGTAATTACGTTCTTTTGCAGAACAAACTGTATAGTATATATACCCCTTTTTAATGGTGGCTTAAAGGTGTTTCTTCCTATTTGTATTGTATTGCTTAATTGAGTGGTTAATCCGTATTTATTAAACACACTAAAACCTGTTAAATACCCTATCACTTCTTCCTTATTCTCCAATAAGTCCTTTACGATTTCATTTAAGTCTGGGCCGAATTTCCCATATTCCGATTTGACAGGTTTATAGAACTTCCCTTTGGCTAATTTATCAATGATACCTTTTTCTACTAAACGGTTTAATGACTTTATAATAGCTTCTCTATTTTTCGATGCACCTTCAATATCCCTATACGAAAACACATACCCTTCTTTAAAGGCATCAATTTGGCTTTTTACCGTGTTTGATATGGTGTTTTTGGGTTCCATTTTACAAAGCTAAGAAAAAGTGTCCAGTTTTTTATATAATTTAATGGACATTTTTGTTATTTTTGAGAATAATTATTTAGGTGTGATTTTTAAAAGAATATCATTTTATGTGTTTAAATTACTCCTCAAACAAACCTATATGAGAGGAACTAATATCACTAATATATATGTAATTGACTCGAAAGAGTATTTTATCCAAGATCTTAATGAAACTCTAAAAATCTATGTAGAATCTCTTGCTAATAAGACCCTATACAATAATTTAAGAAACGAACTCTTAGAAACCCGTGGTGATGATTTTACATGCTCAATAAAAATTAACTTTCCAAAACAAGATATGGAGGTATTTGATGCTAATAATAGGCAAATTGCATACGCCTATACTTCTTAGATTGATATAAGATTGTTCCAAAAGATTGAAGCTGAAACCTTAGAATTATGAATAGGATATTATTAATCTACTCTATTTATTTACATTAGGTTAAAATTACAAAAGTGAACATTTTACCGATTTGACAGGTTTGTGTGAATTCTGTTCCTCACGCATTAACACAAACTTATCATTATAATGTAACACTTAATGGCACTTCACAACTATCAATATATACTTCTTTCAAAATTGACTTTAGATTATCAGGAGTGACATCAACATTATACCCTGAAATAAATCTAATTGAATTATCACCTTCATCTGACCAGTGAAAAGTTGTAAAACCATGGTTCATTTCTAAATCATCAAATACTTTATCAAAATTTTCATGATTAAAATTAATTAAAACTAATGCAAATGTATTTTCGTCATTCTCTTCAATTTGTTCTTTTACTTGATTTACTAATTTCTTGTCAAGATACTTTTTGTAGTCCATAGGTTTATTTTAATTTATTATTAATTCAATTCAAATTCATCTCCCAACTCTAGATCACTCATTTCGTAATTTTCCTCTAACATGTTTTTTAATTTTTCTAATTCTAAATCTGACAGTTTTTTATCATCTGAATTCAAATCAATTAAAAACGATTCAGTATAACTTGGGGAAGAATGATATTTATATGCAAATTTTAAATTATCATATGATAATGTAATTTCTTTTACATTCATTATATATTCATCAACCTCTTTAATAATAACTTTTTTCATAGCTTACAGATTTCGTTGTTTTAAATAATAAATTATTTTTTGGGCAATAGTTTTTTATATAAATCGATCCTAAATGAATCGGCATTAGAATTTGGGTTTTTTAATAAATAATTTTTAAAAACACTACTTCTGCCTATACCTTTTCTTGCTGTCGGAGATGGCGAATAAAGTCTTACTAATTTAATTGTTCGATTGTTAACAATAATATCTGTTGAGTAGTTTGCCCATTTATCAATAGATTTAATTTTTACTTTATTCCCAAAATTATCCTTTATCCACTTTTTAAACAGTGGCAAAGCTCCATTTTTACCACTAAATGATGTGAAATAAATTTCTTTAATTTTAGACTCATTAATCCAATTTAAGAGAAATGGATTTAATTCAACTACATTCATTTGATCGTCAGTACTGAATTTATTCCCATCTGTCTTAAAAACTATATCAGTAATACTAAATTTATATTTATTTAAAAATGATATTATTTTATTTAAATCTGGTTTATCATTTGTAAATAAATCATCATTTAAATATACTTTACTTAAGAGCCTCCAAAATTCAAACATATTTCCATAAAAAAATTTCATCTCCCCTTTATATGGCATTGGAGGATGCGTTCCAATTATTAACCTTTCTGATTTTTTTTGAATAGGATATTCCTCTAACCATGGATGTTTTGTTTCCATTATAATTTATTTTGTGCAGAGGGAAGGATTCGAACCTTCACGGGGTTTTTCATTATACAACCTGTGCACGATTGAATAATTACTGGATTTTCCCACCAAATTTACATTTAGCGTGTCTACCGAGCTCGTCAGCTCACTTCCACCACCGCTGCTAGTATATCTAATATATGATAATAATTTTGAATATCCAAATTATTCCTCTATTAATTTGGACACCTTTTTCATCTGAATCCACATAAAAGAAGAATAAAGAAATGATAAGATGAAAATTGTAAAATATTGTCTTTTTAACATTTCCATAATAGACATCTCGCCCCAAATTAAACATATCAAATAACAAATGAAATTGAATGCTTTATGAAATTGTTTGTTCATTTTGAATCTCTTTTTTGAATGTAAAGTATAGTGGCATTCGAGTCTCAATTAACCAATAGTTCTCATTTGTAATTAATACCTCTCTATCCCTGATTACTTTTTTATTCCAACTTCGTCTCAATCGTTTAGCTTCCTCTTTAGAATACCCCATTAAATCACTAATAAATGCCTCTAGTTGGTGGTGGTATATCATATACCCATTTGAATCAGCTAGTAATTCAGATAGGTATTTGTTAGTTGTATGAATTGGTTGATTGATGATTCTAATTATTTCCTTCCCAGGGACTCTATTATACAATGAGTTGAGAATTGTAAAGTTTTGGGATGACTTGTTGGCCATTCTATTGAATAATTCACCATAAAGTAACCTCCCATTTCTTGTTTCATTAATTGATGTGCCACTGAAATGGATTGGCATTTTGGGGTTTTCTTCATTCACCACATATCTTACATACTTAACACCAACATCTGTCCATTCCTTTATATATTCTAAATGGCTGTCAAATAGATTAAGCGATGTGTCATTAATTGGCAAGAACTTCTCTATAAATTTCATTAGTTATACTTTATAATATTTAACCATCTCCAAAATATTACCCTTGTTGTAGTATACAAATTCTTCAGGGGTAAAAATTAGCTCATGTCCTAAATCTGATATCTTTTTAGGTTCCGGAATCCCATATTTCTTTTTTAATTCAATCGTAAGTATTGGATACACATTGACCAATTGTTGTAAAAGGTTTCGGTAGGATATTGCACTAGCAAAAACCACATGAATACCTACATTAGGGCCATATAATAATATCATCATAAAGTTCAAAGCCAACTTCTTTGGCTTAGACACTATTAAATCCCATACATCATCTAAAAAAAGATATAGATAATCAAGTTTAATTTCATTCCATGTATTCAACTCGACGTATCTTGTAAAAGCAGTTACCCCTTTCCTTTTCATTATTTTTTGACGTTTTATGATCTCTTCTAATACATGATTAATAATATCGTTTCTTGTTTCAAATTCAATCTCTGGCTCATCTCTTAAAAAATGATAAAACCTATTCTTATCTAATTCCCACTTCTTGAAAAACCTTGAATTTGTAATGATGTAATGTTTATGGACTGAAACACCTTTACCAAACTGTTGAAATATAAATGAACGCTGTTCCTCATTACAATAAGAAATCATCAAGATTGGAATGTTCTTTAACTCAATAAATTGAATCTCTCCTTGACTATTCTTACCAATGAGAAGACTAATACTCATTACTAAAGATTTACTCCAATTATCAAATTCCCCTTATATCCTCTCAATAACTGCTTCTTTTCTTCTGTCAGTTCTTTTACATTTGAAAGTAAAATTCTTGAACTATTATTAACCAAATACTCTAGTGCATCATAATCTATATCAGTATAACAACTCCAACTTTGCCACATCAAAACCAATGCAAATTCAGGATAATCTACATTCATCTTTGCCCTTTCTAAGTCCATTACTTTTGCTTCCATATTAGAAATACATTTTACAGAAATCAGATGCAGTCATTTTAATTAAATCAACATTTGGATGAATAAAAGAAAGTGATGGGTTGGGATCAACCACAATCACCTTCTTATTCTTACTAACCCCAATTTGCAAAGCCCCACTTGTAAATCCAACCGAATTGGAAGTGCCCATAAAAATGATGATATCAGCACTTAATATCCAAGTAATCGCTTTTTCATATTGGTATAGCTCAGTATAATATTCATCAAAAAGTAAAATATGAGGTCGATAAGACTTTTTCTCATTTATCCTACCACCCTCTGTTATGAAAAACAAATCAAAAAGTTCTTTTTCTAGATTATCGATTTTAATATTCTGCCAATCAGCTAATTCTAATTCTTCAATATGTTCACAGTTTATCCTTCTTTTGTAATTAATATTACCATGTATCTCTATTAAGCTATCTTTTGAATGATTTGCTTTTAAATGGAGATTATCTATGTTTTGAGTAATCACTTTGACATTTTTATTGGCAAGAATCTCGTGTGCAGTATTAGGCAATGCATCTTTGCAACTAATGAATCTATTATAGTACCATTTTAAAAAATGGCCAGGTTCTGAACTAAACTTATGATAAGTAGCCATTTCCATTGGGCTCTCCTCCCATATTCCATTCTTACCCCTAAATGGCTGTATTCCTGATTCAACTGAAACTCCTGCACCTGTAATAACAACTATGTTTTCCATATTCAATTTTTAATAATGAACCATATATCTAAATTTATATACCACCTTTCCGAAATAACGCTTACTCATTGTTTCATCTTCAGTAATAACGTCAACTGTTAAATAAAACCTGATTTTAGTTACATTTCTATCTAATAAGTCCTTTACAAATACCCTTGCTATGTTATCTAGATTGAATGCATAGTTAATAAAACTAGTCCCTTCAATTTCCCCAATGACTTCATATTTGTAGGGTAATGAATATCTGTCTCTTTTAATTGAAGATTGAATACCAATTCTTTTAAACAAGTCTTTTAATTTCCCTTCACACTCAATCTCAAATTTGGTTATAGCATTGATATAAGATTCAGCATCATACTTTGCACCTTTAATCCACTCAGGAATTAAGATGGTATATAGTATTGATCTATTAAACCTTGGTGGTATGTACCTTTCAATTTGTGTTGCCATAAAATATTAGTATTCTAATCCTAATTTTTGATAAAGAATAGGAGCAGATTCGTCATAATAAACCATAAAGTCCTTTACATCCTTTTCAACCTTCTGTTGATCTGTTACAAAGTCATGAAGATTTCCGAAGTTCACCCTCCAATTAACAAAGTGATATCCATGACTTTTTGTGCTAAAAAGAAGATAATGGTATAGGACATTAGCAATTTGAACAAATTGTAAATAATTGCTTTCAGTAACCTTCTCAAACAAATCTGTTAATGGATAAAATCCCATATCATATTCCTCTTGTAAATTCTCATTCATAATTTAATTATTGAATTTGATCTGAATTATCAATTAATCTATCAGGAAACTGCTTTTTTGCGTCTGCTCCAAGTGCTTTTAATTCCTCTGCTTTCTTAATCGCATTACCCTTACCAGTCGACAATTGACCAATTGCTTTTTCATAATTTTGATTAGCCTTTTTAAGACCTGCACCTACATCTTCCATTGTTTCCATAAATCCAAACAACTTATCATATAACTCACCTGCTTTCTCTGCAATTTCAATTGCATTCTTACTTTGTTTCTCAATCTGCCAGATATCTGCCACTATCTTTAATACTAACAATAAATTGGTTGGCCCTACAATTAAAACCTTTTTGTCATAAGCATATTTCCATAAACCAGTGTCTTGCTTTACCGCCTCTAAAAATGCTGGTTCAATTGGTACAAATAAAATAACATGATCTAAAGCCTTGGCGTACTTTGGATAGTTCTTCTTACTTAACCCATCAATATGTGCTTTTAGGGATTTAATATGAGCATCCAAAGCCTGCTTTTGTAATGTGGCATCAGTTTCAGTCATATACTTCTCCCATGCCACTAATGATACTTTAGAATCTACAATCACTTTTCTTTCATCAGGGTAGTGAATAGTAACATCAGGTTGTAATCCATTACCATTTTCATCTTTGATGATCTCTCCTGACTTATCACGAATAAACTCTTGTAAATAGTACTCCCTATTTTCAGTAAGTCCAGAGTTCTCTAAAATTGAACTAAGTATCATCTCACCCCAATTACCTTGTTGCTTTACATTACCTTTTAACGCATTGGTTAGGTTCTCTGCCTGTTGACTAACTTGGGTACTTGACTCAACCAATTTCTTTACCTGACCTTCTAAAGAATGTCTTTCTCTAGCTTCATCGTTATATACCTTATCAACCTTGTCTTTAAAGTCTTTTAGCTCTTTATTTAAAGGATCTAACAATGTTTTAATGTTCTTATTGCTTGTTTCCTCCAAAGTCTTGGATTTTTGATCTAAAAGCTCATTGGCGACGTTTTTAAACTCGGTTTTATAGGTATCTCCCATGTTTGTGATGGATGTTTTAAGATCATCATAGGCTCTTTTCATATTATCTACTCTCTCTTCTGCTCTTGCGTGCATAATTTCAAGTCCCTTATTTGAATCTCGTAAAATGACTAACTCTGATTCTAATTCTTTGACCCTTTCAGTTTGATCTTTAGACCCAAAAAGTGATTTAGCATATAGGTAAGAAATAATACCCCCTGCAATAAATGATAAAATGTAAAAAATGATTGTTTGCATAACTAATTGTTTTTATAAGTGAAGCCAATTGGATTTCTATTTGTTTTTTGTAAAATAACTTCTCGATTAATTAAGTCAGATAAAACAGACTTTCTTTTATCTTCTGTATCAAAATCATTATATATCGTCTCTAATACATAAGCCTTTCGGATGTTTACGATATTTCCAGGTGTTAATTCAGCATTTGATGCTACCTCTTCTAAAATCTCGGGTTCAAAATCTTTAAAGTACAATTGTAAAGTCCTTACTTGGTTCTGTTTGGAAAATGAACCAAAATGAAATTTAAAGTTGATTCTACGATGTAAACTTGTGTCAATTGCCCCTGGCAGATTAGAGGAAAGTAATACTATACCATTAACTCTTTCTAATTCGGTCAAGAATATCCCAACCATATTTGAATACATATTTCCGACAGATGAACCAGCTCCTGTTGAACTACGGTGAGGCATTAATGAATCAAATTCGTCAATATAAAAGATTGGAGTGAATATTGGCCCTACCTCTTTTCCTTCTTCAGTTCTGATAAATTGAAAATGGTTTACTGCTTTTCTATAGATATTAAAAACTTCTTGGGTATTTTTCTCAGTATTCCCAACAAAAGCATCTTTAATCTGAGATAAATTAACTTGTAAGATGGGTCTTTTGTACTTGGCAGCTAAATTTCTAACCGTCTGTGTTTTACCTAGTCCACTAACTCCGTAAAGTAATGCAACTATCTGTTTTGTTTCAACACCTTCTTCACTTAATTTATTGATAGCCTTGATATAACCATCTTCACTAATTAATTGATCTAAAAAATCTATTTTCAAAGACTCTTCATATACCATACCTTCTTGAATTTTGATATTTTCAGGCATAATCAAAGTCACTAAATCTGAACCTGTAGTAAACTGTCTTGAGCTTTTCTTCTCAACAATATTGAGAGTACTAATTGACTTTTCAGTAAGTTGTAAAAAGTCCATATATGAATCAGGGGAAAATTTAACTAAATCATTGGTTAAAAGCGGACTTCTCTTTTCGATAATTTCGTTTTGATAATAATATTTACTAAAGTTATCATTCACCGCAACTCTGAAGATTCTTTCCATGGAAACTTTCGTGTCACCGAAAATGGATTGTCTAGCAACAATAAAGAGATAAATAGCTAATTCTTCTGGACATAGATTTTCACCTTTTAAGTACTTAATCTCCTCTAAACTATCAAATTCATCCATTAAAACACTTAACTCCGCACTTACATCTTCATCATCAAATTCATTATCATAAATTACCTTATGAACTAGATTTAAGAAAGCTGCAAATGATTGTTCTTTTTTATCGTTTAATATTTCTGAATCCCCTTTTAGAACAGCATTTAAAGTATTCTGTGATAGTGAATATTCAATATCTTCTTTTTTACCATAAGACTTCTTTGAGGAAACAAGCATTTTATTTTTTCTAAAGTATTCCAACTGTTCATTGATAGAAATAGAATCAACTAGCGAACACTCAAATGCACCCATAAGCTCGTTTAAGGTGATATATGACTTACCTTTTACAAGTCTTCTGTTGATTAAGTAACATAGAATTAAAACCCCTAAACCATCTTTTACCTTGAAGAAGTCACCAATAATATTAAAATGCTCCATTAATGGCTCATAATCCTGCTCATTTACACTTTTGATTTGACTTGCAGAATTATAGACCAATTCAATTGAGTTGCATAATTTAACCGCTAAGTCCTTATTGATAAGATTGTTTTGATCCATGGTATTGGTTTTGGTTAAATAATAGTAGGGAGTGCAAATATGGTAGCTTGTTTTGAAATCTAACTTCAAACAAAATAAAAGTTATTAGAAAATTTATTAGACTACCTATCTGAATAAGTTTTTGCTAATGTTGAAAAATATTTGCTAGTCTTTTTTACAATAAACGCAAGCTTGATCTGTACAAGATTTATTTAAACTAAGTGATTGAATCTGTTCCCAAATAATTGATAACCAATTTTCAAAATTCTCAGTTGGCTCGTTTCCAAACTCTACCCTTTTATCTAATGTCAAATAGTCAAATGATAATTGAGTATTTTTTATTTCAGGGAAATTGTCTATAATAAGACGCTTGTAGATAGCACCTTGTTTCCAATAACCATTCCCAATATTATGTTTATCCTCGAACGCTTCTAATTTTTCGGCAAACTTGTTAGACTTATAGTCAATTACATGAAAACCAGAAGAGGTCTCATCTATTCTGTCAATAAATCCATTTATTCTTACACCATTATTCAAAGTTGTAGTTAAATACTTTTCAGTATAAAGCGGCTTTTTCAAAATGGGGTGACTTGTTAAATACTGCTCAATCACAAGCTTAGCATACCTTTTGTAGGTATTTCTGTGTAATGGATGAAACCTATGTTGATATTTCAAAAACACATTTTCTACTATATTCCCAATTTCTGTAGAATTGGGTTGTAGATTGATACTTTCTACAATGTATTCCAATGTCGAATGTAGCAACTGACCAAAAGAAGTAGGTGCAGATGGTAGCCCTGGTATTTTACAAATATTATGATAAAAGAACTTGTTCTCACAAGACAACCAATTACTAATACTACTTGGAGAAATATGAAAGTTTTCAAGCTTCTCTTTAACTACGTCTAAATAAGCTGCATCTAAATTTAAAGGTACTTTAATGCCATTAAATGGTGGTAATTCAAAAGAGTCAACAATAGTTTCATTTAAACTATTAGATTCAATTTGTTGTTTTAATAATGAAGTAATTGATACCGCCTTACCATTAAAACTAGTTCTGAAATAACTAAGATGTAAATTCTTTTTAGCTCGAGTCATGGCTACATAAATCAACTTTAATAAGTCTTCGGTATCTTCTGCCTCTGTCATTATAAAACGGTTCAATATTTTAGGAACATTAATTGAACCATATACGTCCCCTTTATCTTCATAGGCTGTATTGACCAATGAGATCAAATACACATAATCATACTCTAACCCCTTTGTACCATGAATAGTCGATAAGATTACCCTTGACTTGTTTGGCTTATTGTCAACAAAGTCTATACTTAGGTCATAGTGATTGTAATATTCTAATAACTCAGCAAGCGACTCTAATGATTTTTTATTGTCAGTGCTTCTAAACTGTGCAGTAAATGCATCAAATTCTTCTTTTATAACCGCTATAGGATCTTCTTTAATAAATTGTACGATGTGCTTTTTGAAAAATTGCTCCAACTCGTCTGTTAACTCTCTATACTTAAAATCTTCTAATAGAGCAATATCATTAGACATTGTTATAATCTCACTCAGACGTTCGTTATTCTTGATTACACCTAACCAAACCATAAATGGAAGTTTGGATTCTTCTTTTTTATACAAAAGGTGAGCATAACCTAGTTCGTCTTTATATCCTGACTCAATGAGTAAGTCACAAAAGTAAGCATCTGAAATTTCAGTGTCTTTATCCATAAACTTAAGACACATAAGCGAATTGTATATTGCTTTACCATACTTGGTCTCCAATAGATTATTCTTTGAAAAGTTGAGTCTGTATTCAACATCCATAATTTTCAACCATCTTTGAATTGGCTTTAAATCATTATTCTTGCGAGCAAGAACAATCACATCTTCATCCTCACTAGTTTTGGATAACAATTCCTTAATTGAACAAGCAATAGAATATGCTTCTTGTTCTTGGTCTTCAAAAGAAGTAAGTGTTGGTGTATCATTTTGCCACTTTTCTAACTGATCATTACCAGCAACCATTGGATTTCTCTTTAAAGGATGTATATGCTTAGACTGACTAATTAAATCATAAGATTTATTGAGGATATTAGTTGTGCTTCTATAATTAGTATCTAAAACAATAGTTTGTAGTCCTGGAAGCATGTTGGATAACCATTCGAAATTACTCAAATTGGCTCCTTGAAAACGGTAGATAGTTTGTAACTCATCACCCACAATACATAAATTAGGAGAATCAACATCTTTAATTAATAAACCAAGCAGCGCCACCATAATTTTATTGCAATCTTGGAACTCATCTACCATGATATATTGATATCTTTCTTGCAATGTCTGTCTTAATGAAACATTTGACTCTAGAATATATACAGAGTCATTTAACATATCTTGAAATTCAATTTTGTTTTTTTCTTCTAAAATGCTTTGGTATTCATTATACAATGGAATGATTGACTTGCTAAAATCTGTAATCTTTTGAGCAAGGTCTCTTCCCTTTTTATTTAATTCTCCGTTTTTAAGTAAGTACTCTTGTTTAAATGGAAGAATAGATTCAAGACACTGATTAGTATAAGAAATGATATTCTCATTGGTGATACACTCCTTCTTAAATAAGTTGAAAATATTATGAAGTGAATGTAGCTTCTTAGCTGAAGCTGGCTTAATATCATAAAATGCACCTGCAGTCTTTGGATTAGACAATAACTTCTCTAAAATCATAAATCTTTGACCTGGGGTTAAAATAGAAGTATTGTTTTTGGCACCTGGTTCTTGATTTTCAATAATGATATCATGCGCAAAGGAGTGAAAAGTAGATACTTTAACTTGGTCAGCAGCATCACCCAGTAACCCTTTAAGTTTCTTTCTCATCGAATCAACCCCAGCATTCGAGAACGTAAGGCATAAGATATTAGAGGGCTTCATATCAGTCTTTTGGAGGATATTACAGCACCTTAAAGCCACAACAGTACTTTTACCACTACCAGCATTGGCAAGGACACATAATGGGCCATAAATGGTATCAACCGCTAATAATTGATTTTCATTAAGGTGAGTAGTGGCTATTTTATATTTTTCAGAATATTTCATATGATAAATCGTTATATTTTATACAAAATTATATAATTTTATGATATTGCCAAATATATTTTATAATTTTAAGATAAAATAGTTAACTTTGTCTATATGATAATTTATAATTAATTATATAATATCTTTATTAAAATGAAATTATGATTCTAAAAAATTTAGAAAAAGCAGTAAAAGATCTTCTGCAAGCATGGCTAGGTGCTTCTGAAGGGGTTTCTGTATACGTAAAACAAAGACACCAATTTGATAATGCCCTTAAAATTGCACTTATTGAAAGATTATATATGATGGGATTTGAAGATGCAATGCATTTGGAGCATTTATCATCAATCACAACAAATAATTCCAATAACATTATCGTAACCAAAACAATAAATACTGACTACATATATTATCCTTGTATAGATTATGACGCTGATGGCATGAAAATAAACCATATCAATATTGACCTAAAGCTTCACTTATTATATGGGGAGATAAGTCAAATAAGTAAACGGAATTTCAATAATGCTTTTTTATTACTTATCGTATTCCCTTGTACTAATACAGATAAAAATTGGATTCCACATTTAGAAAAAATTAAAACAATCATAGATGGTGAGCTAATTGGAGTAGATTTTCGTTTTACAAACAATGCACCAGGTGTTATATACTTTGGAAAATTAGATACAACTGAAGCTGGTTTGCACAAATCTAGAAACCTAATGGAAAATTATAGAAATGTCACAATTGAAGATATTATTGAAAATGAAAATTCTAAAAAAACTAGAGAGCGAGTTGGATTGAGCACGAACTCATATTATGAGATTCTTTATAAAATTCATTTAGAAATGATAAAGGATAAAAGTTCAATGTCAACCACTGAATTGCAAACTAGGTTTCAAAATGAAGTTATAAGTCTAAAAAAAATAGAGAATCCAAATATAACAGATAATGAAATAGAATCTATAATCGATAGTTTTAATTCAAATGGATCGGGTGCAAAAAAAGCACAGATTTTACTAAATACAATTAATGAACCTAACAGGATACATTACAGACCATTTATAGATCAAGTTTCTAAATTTAATTTGTTTGTATATGTGGATGACGAAAATCTTAGAGTACCGTTTAGAAATAAAAAAATTAAGGCATTTGATCTAAATGATAAAAATATACTTGAAAAAACACTTTACTACAGTATAAAAGCAAACCCGGGTGAAAAAAGAGTAGCAATAGGTGTTAAGGTTAAAGATTCGGAATTAATTAAAAACAAATAAGATGAAAAAAGTAGAAAAGAAATTTGGAATGATAGTTGCCTTAGATTGGAATTCAAATGAATGGAGGGATATAGCAACAGAGCTAGATGTAGAAAATGCTTCATTTGATTATGTAAAAGAAACAAAATTTTCATTTACATGTGTAAATTTTGGGCATGAAAAATTTAAAACAAATGAAAATGGCTTGTATAGAGGTTTAATACCTCATTTATGGGATTCTAAACCTAATCAAGAAGAGTCAAGAAATGTAAAAATAGTTTTTATGAAATCAAGGAACTATAATGATAAAAAAACTTATATAGTTGGTTTTTACGCATTTCCTGTTTTTTTATCTACTCAAGAAACAGAATCACCTATATCAAATTATAATGGAAAATTCATGTATAATCTCGAAGCAAAACCTATTGACATTCATTATCTAGATAATAAGATAAACTTGAGTGATGATAAAGATGCAAATAAATATATACCAAGTAATAAAAATTATGGAAAAATGGGTTACAATTATATTACAAAACAAAACGTTGAAAAAATATTAGATAGATTGACTATTCTAAACCCAAATGACAAAAAGTTAAGCAGAATAAAACTATCTGTTCTAAAATCAATGTTATAAATATATAAATTATGATTTATGTTTTGGTATGAACAAAATCAATCAGTCGAATTAAAAGAGAAATATTTCGCCATTAAACTCATGCCAAAGTTGTTATCAACATAATGACATTCTATAGTATCGGATAGCAAATCGAATATTTACGGACATAATTCAAAGTTGATCATTTGTAGAAAAAATAAATACTATAAACGCCTGCAAGAAGTTCGTGAAACAGGAAATTGCGAAGAGAAAGCTACTACTTGAATAAGCCATTATACGAGTTATTAAGTAAGAACTAGCTTTACTGACAAAATGGACATGACAGAAACATTCTATTGTCTTTAAAGACAATATTCAATTATCTAATATAAAAATAGTGACTGACAATTTTACCCAAATAATTCATTTGTATTATTCTATAAAATAACAATAATTCATTAGGCATAGCATTTGACATATTATGGCTAAAATATAATATGTCAAACATAAACCCAGAATTATTAGAAGTAGCATTACGCCCATTAATTGAAAAGATAGTAGAAGAAAAAGTAGAAGCCTTTAAGAAGGATTTTTTAGAGAAGCACACTATATCACAAGAAGCAGAAAAACCTATTCCAGTGAAAGACATGTCTATAATCCTTGGCATTTCAGTTAGCCACTTATATAAGAAGTGTAAGAATAAAGAAATGCCTCATAAGAATAAATTCGGTAGACTCTATTTCTATTTGTCAGAAATTAAGAAGTGGATGGATAAAGAATGATATTTTATTTATCTAATTCTCACTAACTAAAAATCCTACCATTTGTCTATGGCGATAAATAACATTTTTTCCATTTTGTGAGGCAGGGATCCATCTAGGAGAGCGTTTCATTATTTTTAGGGCTTCTTCTTTTGTTCCAAAGCCAGGATCATTTTCTGCCTTTAATTCAGTAAGATTACCTTCTTTATCTATAACAAAACTTATAATTACTAAATAATTACCTGTAGGTGCGCCATTTCTTACAGGAACATCACGATCCATATTTTCCTCCAAAAAATTAACCCATCCCTTTTGGCCACCAGGGAATTCAGCAGATTTTTGAATATTAACAATGTCACTACTTAATGTGGATCTTAAATATAACTTCAAATCTGTTATAGCTAAATCATCTTGTTGATCTTTATTAGAAACAACAAATTTGATTTCATTATCGCCTTCATTTATATCCTTTTTATTAAATACAAAGTTTAATACTGGGGCATTATTGCCAATAGGCGACTTAATATTTAACAATCCAGTGTCAGTTTGACTGTAATATGTAAAAATTGCTTCTTTTTCTAAATTTGGAAAATTAATACCAACATTCATTATTTTATTATTCAATAAAATTTTAGGAAGTTTAAATGGATTTATTTTATGTGCCTTCATTGTAACTTGACCAAAAATGAATTTATTTCCCTGTGCTAATTTGAAATTAGCTGAATTAGAGACCTCCTCTGTCAAATCATCCATTTTAAACACCAATGTATCAGCAGGCTTCGATAAATTAACACTAATTGATTGAGCATTCAAGTCTAAAAAACTGATCAAAAGAATGATTGGAAGGAAGGCAAGTTTTTTCATTATAATTTTTAATTATAAGTAAAAGTATTAAAAATTATTTTAATACAAAATATTTACTTCAATTCTTTAACTTAAATTAATACACAACGTGATTGTGAGCTTAATCCTCCATTCCCTCCATCAATCCCTCGTGCATAGTTTTTAAGCTATCATCATCAAAACTACCAAAGTAGTCCTGTGTTGTGGTGATATTTGAATGGCCTAACGCTTCTTTAATATAGATTAATGGTGCTCCATTGTTCTTTTGTATGGTTGCAAAACAGTGTCTAGCCACATAGGTCGTTAATTTCAAAGGAAGATCTAAATCAGTTCCTATATCATTTAATGCTTTATTGGTATTTCTTATAAACGTGCTAATACGCTTCTCAATTTGTACTAGATCCATCCCTCTTTCCAATACTGGGAATATGTAGTCTTCTGGTTTCCCATTGCTTGCCCTTCTTCTATTCATTATATCAGCTATACGGTCAGAGATAGGCACTTTAATGGGCAATGCTCCATCTCTTGTAGTATTCTCTGTTTTTGATCTATAGAATTCAATAAAGTCGCCATTGATCTTTTTATTGGTCAATAAAGCAATATCCTTGAAGTTCATCCCATTACATAGAAAACTAAAAATCCAATAGTCAAGTGCTTTTTGTTCTGATACTAACTTTGGCTTATGATTTAAGATTTTTTTTAAGTCGTCTTTCTTTAAGGAACGTTTTGATTTTCTAGGAGAGGGTATTTTATATTTCCTAAACGGATATTTACTAGCATCTATAATTCCCTCTTCAATAGCTAGATTAAAAATTCTTCTTAAGGACCTTAAGTAGATACCTACTGTTGTGATAGATTTTCCCTCTGTTACCATATACTTTTCATAGGCCTTTAATAAATCAACTGTTACTTGTGAAATCTTTAAATACTTTTTGAATTTTAATAAGGAGACCTTTGCGGTGTTATAATTATCAGACGTAGATATTTGCCCTAGATTTTTTAAATCTTTAATACAACTATCATATAAAGCTTCTACACTTTCATTGGCTATCGCTTTTTTTAATTGTACTTTATCCTTATTAAATAAAAGATCGAATTCAGTAAAACTAAAAGGTTGTATTGAATTGGCAAACTCTTCCTGGTCAGCCAGCCATGAATACATCTGGGTCTTTAATTTTTTAATATTAGCATCCCTTAGATTAGATGCTTCAATTCTTTTATAATCATACTGTGATAAATTAAAAGGGGTAGCATATCGCTTCTTAGTTC
>JACCDH010031015.1_pt1 | contig 38561 bp, 37 predicted proteins | sample 7442481 | NCBI WGS metagenome assembly JACCDH01 (sample SAMN15323433, study PRJNA562643) | freshwater metagenome | isolation source: river surface water | place: USA:Blue River Watershed | collected 2017-08-15 | reverse complement strand
GTTCCAGACCGGCGATCAGGCGCAGCAGCGTGGTCTTGCCGCAGCCGGAGGGCCCGAGCAACGCGGTCAGCTCGCCCGACGGAAAATCCAGCGATACATTGTCCAGTGCGACAAAGCTGCCGAAACGCTTACCGATATTGCGTACTTCAATGCTCATGAGTTTTCTCCATCGCGGGTTCGATCGATTCTTTGCCCGCCCGCCATTCAACAAAGGTTTTTAATGCCAGCGTCGCCAGCGCCAGCAGCGCGAGCAATGAGGCCACCGCAAACGCCGCAGCGAAGTTGTATTCGTTGTAGAGGATCTCTACCTGCAGCGGCATGGTGTTGGTTTCGCCGCGAATGTGGCCCGACACCACGGACACTGCGCCGAACTCGCCCATCGCGCGGGCGTTGCACAGAATGACGCCGTACAGCAGCCCCCATTTGATGTTCGGCAGCGTCACATGCCAGAACGTGCGCCAGCCTGACGCCCCCAGCACCAGCGCGGCCTCTTCTTCCTCGGTGCCCTGCGACTGCATCAGCGGTATCAGCTCGCGCGCGACAAAGGGGAAAGTGACGAACACGGTCGCCAGCACAATGCCCGGCACCGCGAACAGGATCTGGATGTCGTGCTCCATCAGCCACGCGCCAAACCATCCGTGTGCGCCGAACAGCAACACATAGATCAGTCCGGAGATCACCGGCGACACCGAAAACGGCAGATCGATCAGGGTCAGCAGCAGATTCTTGCCAAAGAACTCGAACTTGGTGATCGCCCACGAAGCGGCGACACCAAACACCAGATTCGCCGGCACCGCGATGGCCGCCGTCAGCAGCGTCAGCCGTATCGCCGACATCGCATCCTCATCGACAATCGCGGTGACGTAGGCATGCCAGCCTTTGCGCAATGCTTCGGTGAATACGACTGCCAGCGGAATGAACAGGAACAGCAGCGCAAAGCCAAGCGCGACCGCAATCAGCAGAACACGCACCCAGGCAGGCTCGGTGGTCGCTGCCGGCGAAAGCACAGGCTCGAAGCGCGGCGCGGCCACTGCGGGTGCGATAGCGACAGCGCTCATTTCGCCTCCTTGCGGGCATGCCGCCTGACCCAGGCCTGCAGCAGATTAATCGTCAGCAGCATCACGAAGGAAGCCGCGAGCATCACCACCGCGATCGCCGTCGCGCCCGCATAGTCGTATTGCTCAAGCTTGGTGACGATCAGCAGTGGCACAATCTCGGACACCATCGGCATGTTCCCGGCAATGAAAATCACCGAGCCGTATTCGCCCAGCGCGCGCGCGAAGGCCAGAGCAAACCCGGTCAGCAGTGCGGGCAGGATGGTCGGGAAAATCACGTGCACAAAGGTCTGCAGCCGCGTCGCGCCGAGGCAAGCCGCGGCCTCTTCCAGTTCGCGCTCGGATTCTTCCAGCACCGGCTGCAAGGTGCGCACCACGAAGGGCAATCCGATGAACACCAGCGCAACCGCCACCCCCAGCGGTGTGAACGCTACTTTGATGTCATACGGCGCGAGGAAGCGGCCTATCCAGCCATTCGATGCATACAGCGCGGTCAGCGCAATGCCGGCGACGGCAGTGGGCAGCGCAAATGGCAGATCGATTAGTGCATCGAGCAGCCGCTTGCCCGGAAACTGATAGCGCACCAGCACCCAGGCCAGCACCGCGCCGAACACCGCATTGACTGCGGCCGCTGCCAGCGACGCGCCAAAGGTCAGACGGTAAGCAGCGAGCACCCGCGGAGAACTGACCGTCGCCCAGAACGCGTCCCAGCTCATCGACAGTGTCTTGAACAACAGCGCCGAGAGCGGCAGCAGCACGATCAGCGACAGGTAAAACACCGTGAAGCCAAGCGCCAGATGAAAGCCCGGCAGCACGCGGCGGCTGGTGGGTGTGCCTGGGGCAGCAGAGGAAAAAACCGGAATCATTTTGCTAACTTTCTTGCCGAAGGCTGAATCTTTGCATCTGAACGCTATAAATAAAACGAATTTTTCGGCATTTTCTTAGAAGGATTCCAAATAAGGGAAATGCCCGCGCCACACCCGGTGACGAGGGCATCACGGATCATTCGCCGATGAACTCATTAGTGAGTACGTTGATGAATTCGTTGATAAATCCAATCTGAAAGCAGCCCGTCCCATCCTCAGAAAGCCAACTGATACCGCGCGACAAGGAACTGCTCGGTATCGCCTTTAAGCACCGTACCGGTACGCACGCCGTCGAAGGACGTGAGGTCGTAATTGATCGCGACGCGTGAAGATTCATTCAGGTACCAGTTCAGTCCCACGCCCCAGGTCCGCGCAGCGGTCGCATAGCCTTTTGCGGCGTCGGCATAGAGGGATGCGTTATCGTCAAGACGATTTTCCTGATAACGCGCGAGCAGCTCCACAGCCCCCCAGCCGCCATCAGCGCCGGGCCTGAACGGCGAGTAAGGCTTGACGCCCCGGAATGACGCATCCTCACCGGTCAGCAGCCATGACGCAGCGACCTGCCAGGCGTCGTTCTTCAGGCTGTCTGTACTGCCAGCGTTTTTCACCGCCTGATCGACCACCGCGTACTCGGCAATGACGCCCAGCGGGCCCGCGTAGTAATACGCTTGCGGCGAAAGACGGTTGCGCTTGCCGTTGGCCGTAGTGGCCGACGCATAGCTGAAAAAATTGTAGGCCTGCGCCGCAGTCTTGTAAGACGCAAGACTATGGGTACCGGAGTTGCTCCAGGTGCCTGCCAGACCGACGCCAAGGCCGGCCAGCGCACTGTCGGTGCCGGCAAGTGGTGTCGTAAAAATACGCGCGGCGATATCTTTGGACTGATTGTCATCCTGCCCGGTGAAATTCTCGCCGCCATCTTTCACGCCATTGAACATGCCCAGCGCATAGCTGAGCTTTTTGTCGGCCAGCTCACCATACAGCGAAATTCCCAGGTCGCGGTTAGGCAGGATATTGTTACTGACATAGCTGCGCTCGATGAATTTCATGTCGCTGCCGCTCTGCAGGCGCTCAAGACCGACGAAGGGCTTGAATTTGCCTATCCGAATCGAGGCCTCAGGATGATGGCGGATGTCCAGATACGCATCCACGACACGGGCTTTGTTTTGCGCTATGCCGGAGGTCGCCGAGCCATCGCCGCTCTCGGCAAATTCCGGCGTGAACCTGAAGCCGTATTTGCCGTGCACCGTAGCTTCGAGCGTGGGACGGATGCGCCGCGCCAGAAAGCCGTCATAAACAGAAGACGCGGGACCCGAACCATCGACGTGCCGGTAGTCGAATTGCGCCAGGCCGCGCAGTTTGTATTCGAAATTGCCATCGGCAGACTTGATGCCAAAGCCCTTGTCGCTGGCGGTCAGGACCGGTGCGCTTTTCTGTCTGGTCGCGGCCTCCTCGGCCGTGATCTCCTGTTTACGGTCCAGCACACGGATGCGCTGATCCAGCTCGTCGATCAATGCCTTCAGCCGGTTGATCTCTTGCTGGTCGTTGGCCTGCGCAGGCAGTGCCGATATCAGGCTGGTAGCAATCAGCAGGCGCAGCAGGGGCCGCCCCGGCTTGTGATAAGCGGGTTTCATGAATATCCTTTCTGAGTATTTTTTTTGTGGCGCCGGGCTTGCGCCCGGGCCGGGAAGAATCAGAGAAACAGCAGGTCAGCCCATGAGAGGCGGACAGAAAAGCATGCTTATCTGCTCTGGTAGATCTGGTCGAACACACCGCCGTCCGCAAAATGCGCTCGCTGTGCCTTGGTCCAGCCGCCGGCGATCTCCTCAACCGTGAGCAACTTCACTTTCGGGAACTGGGCCGCGTATTTTTTGGCGATCTTTTCATTGGTGGGGCGGTAATAGTGCTTCGCTGCGATCTCCTGTCCCTCGTCCGAGTACAGGTACTGCAAATACGCCTCAGCCTGCTTGCGTGTGCCGCGCCGGTCGACGACCTTGTCGACGAGGGCGACCGGGGGTTCTGCCAGCACGCTCACCGAAGGAACCACAATCTCGACCTTGTCGGGTCCCAGCTCTTTGATCGCCAACAGCGCCTCGTTCTCCCAGGTCAGTAACACATCGCCAATCCCGCGCTCGATGAAGGTCGTCGTCGAGCCGCGCGCGCCCGAGTCCAGCACCGGCACGTTTTTGTAGACCTTTGCGAGGAATTCCTGCGCTGACTTTTCATTACCGTTGGGCTGCTTCAGCGCATATCCCCACGCAGCGATGTGGTTCCAGCGCGCGCCGCCGGAGGTCTTGGGATTCGGCGTGATCACAGAGACACCCTGACGCGTCAGATCGCCCCAGTCTCTGATCGCTTTCGGATTGCCTTTTCTGACCAAAAAAACGATGGTCGACGTATAAGGAGCACTGTTATTCGGCAGGCGCTTTTGCCAGTCTTTCGCAATCAGACTGCGCTGCGCTATCTCATCGATGTCATAGGCCAGCGCGAGTGTGACCACGTCCGCCTGAAGTCCGTCGATGACGGCACGAGCCTGCTTGCCGGAGCCGCCGTGAGACTGCTTGATCTTCAGATCGTCGCCGGATTTCGATTTCCAGTGCGCCTGAAACGCCTTGTTGAAATCCTGGTACAGCTCACGCGTGGGATCATAAGAAACATTCAGCAGGGTAGTTTCGGCGGCCACGGATGGCAGCGAGAAGGCCAGCACCAGGTTAAGCGCGGCATAGGAAAGCCACTTCTTTGTCATCGTTTTGTTCCTTGCACAGTGATCAATGCCTGAAGCTTATTCGTCGTTTAAATTACTGTGAACGAATAGTTTCACGCTTGCTTATGCAAATAAATCATTAGCAACCGATGTGCGACGATCCTGCCACGGCCAGATAGTAAATCGTCTACTCATCGCAGATGTCCGGCAGCCACCACAAGCGCAGCTGGCCAGGTAAGCTGGAGTATCGATCATCAGCGATGGCCCCTCTATCGCCATGAAGCCTAGCGGATCCAACTCCCTCTCTTCGTCAGCACATCCCAGTCCAACGACATCGGATGGCATCGACGACACCCTGATGATGGGCTTCGAGCTTTTTGACGAGCAAGGAAAGCTAAACCCCAGGAAAGTATTATTTTCAGCTCAAACTTCCCCCAGTCGAGCCGCCAGTTTACTGACCACGCTGTTTGGCGGCGTCATGAAATGGAACGCGCGCCGATGGGCTAAAAAACATGTGACGAGCCTGATCAAAACCCAGGCGTCGAAGAACGCAAATACGCGTGCCGCGCTGGGCCGGATGCTTGACCAGATCAAACAGAAGGGACAGGTAAATCGTCGAGAGTTTTTTCAACTCTCTGCCGCAGCGATGCTGCAGGAAGTTTTCGACGGGAAGCCCGGCGAAAACAAACCAGCCACCGAGGCAAAAACTGTCTCTTCAACAGGGGCACACATCATCAATCGTGAGGAATTGATCAGTAGCACCCTATTGGAACTTATTGAGACCGCTGCCGACGACGCCAAACCACAAGAGCTCTTCAAGGGTGTTCAATTAGAAAAAATATCGAAGTGGGTGGCGCAACACGTCAGATCCGAGAAAAGTCCGATCTTGCTGAAGCGCCTCGATGCACTGAAAAAAAATGATCTCCCCGCTCATGAATTCATCGCCAAGACCTGGAGTGAAAACTCCACCATTCCCATGGCAGGCATACTGTTCAGGTTCCACAAAGAAGCCTGCGAATCAGGCTTTATCGACTATTGCCGCGGAACACCCATCAGCGAACTGGGTGAAAAATTTGATCTTCTCGAAAAATTTATCTTGAATTCAGACGTCGATTTCTCCTCGATACAGAAAAACTACTCTCACCATCAATATGCGCCGATGATAGAAGCGAAAAACCGGCTGAATAAAATACTTCCACTGGCTAAAATTTTTAGAGAAGAAAAAAAATCTCTGAAAGATTTTGATCGGCACTTCAAAGATGAAATTTTTCCGGACAACGATCAGGCTGACAACATCAAAGCGGAGCCCCGGCCAGATCGGCCAGATCGGTCAGAGGAAGCGCCTGAGCATATGATTCAGGCACGCGCCTCTCGTCATGCCAGACCGGGTTCAAGAAAGACGCACGCAGTCGCCCTGAGAGATGAGCCCGCCCATGAGGTTCTAGAAAAAAGCTCAAGTGCCGCGCCGGAAAGGATGAGAAATCATATATTGTTCGACTTCCCGAGGCGGGCTGCGGAATCCGGCTTCATTGACTACTGCAAAGGGAAACCGCTGACACAGCTGGCGGACAAGATTGACGATCTGGAGAAATTCGTCGTCTTCAGCGACGAAGATTTTGACTCGCTGGAAAATATTCTCACCCCCGAGCGATATCAAGAATGCAGAAATACGATAGATCGTCTTTATGCTGAAATTCAGGAGTACAAAAAATCTCAGGAGCGGTCACATACAAGAATACAATCAGCAGAAAAAAGTAGTAAACCAAGCCACGGTACAACCGAAGCAATACCGGAAGACGATATTATTCACAGCGCAAGGCAACAACTTGTCGAAGTGAATCAATGGCTGAATTCTCTTCAGGGCGACAAGCCGCAGTCCTCAGATCACTGATCAGCCATCGCGCTTGATAAAGGCATACATCGCTGTGTGGTCAGCCCCCCTGCCCAGCGCCCTGTCCGCCTCCTGCCAAAGTCTGACGCAGGTCGACGAAAACTCCGATGCCGACTCCACCTGATCAATAAACCGGTTCGCCGTCTCCAGGTCTTTCCTCATCAGCGCCAGAGAAAATCCCGAATTGAACGCGCCGTTCAGCATGAAAGCCTCGACTTTGTTCTCGGTCGTATTGTTCTTGCCCGTCGATGCGTTGAATACCTGATTGACCAGATGCGGCTCGATGCCGAATTTCCCGGCAGCCGAGAGCGCCTCGCAAACGGCCAGAAGGCCTGCCGCAGACACATAATTGTTCAGCGCCTTCACCGCATGTCCGGCCCCCGCATCGCCGACATGGGTCAGCGTCTTGCCCATTGCCTCGAGCACCGGGCGCGCGCGCTCCACCGGCGCGGCGTCGCCGCCTATCATGATCGCCAGTGTGCCGGCCTCGGCTTTCTTCACGCCCCCGGACACGGGCGCATCAATGAAGTCGATCCCGAGTGCCTTGAGCTTTTGCGCATTTTCACGCGAGCGCATCGGGTCGGAGGAACTCATATCGATGATCAGCGCCCCGGGTTTTATCTTTGCCGACAGCGCCGCGTCGCCCCGCCATAACAGCGCATCAACGACATCACTATCGGGCAGCATCAGGATCAGCAGGTCGCTGCCCTGCACGGCCTCAGTGGCCGATTCGCACCATGTAAAGCGGGGGCTGTCACCGACACGGGCAAGCGCCGCAGGGTCACGGTCATTGCCCCGCACTGCATAACCCGCATCCAGAAGCCTGCGCGCCATGGGTGCGCCCATCTGGCCGAGGCCAATGAAAGCGATCGTTGGCTGGCTCATTCAGACACCCATTTCCTTGAACACTTCTTTCGCGGTGCGGAAGGCATCGATACCTGCCGGCACGCCGCAGTAGATCGCGGCTTGCAGGAAGACTTCGCGTATCTCTTCCTTCGTCAGCCCGTTGTTGATCGCGCCGCGTACATGCAGCTTAAGCTCGTGCGGACGGTTCAGCGCGATCAGCATCGCCAGATTCAGGAAGCTGCGGGTCCTGCGGTCCAGACCGGGACGATTCCAGATCTCGTTCCAGCAGTATTCGGTCACCAGCTCTTGCATCGGCATATTGAAATCGTCGGCATTCTTCAGCGAATTGTCGACGTACTCTGCGCCCAGCACAGCGCGACGCGTGGCCAGACCTTTGTCAAAGGCTTGCTTGTTCATGTTTTCTCCTGAGGTGATGGTTGGTTTTTTTGGGGGGACTGTCGAATGGATCTGTCTGAACGGGCATCAATGGTATTTTAGCGGTACCGTTGACCCGCGATGCTTATCCATCTGCCTGAGAAATCGCCATGAACCGCCCTGAAGACATCACCACAACATCCGGGACTCTGTCTCTGTACAACTATTTCCGCAGCTCGGCGTCCTACCGCGTGCGTATCGCGCTTAACCTGAAAGGCCTGAGCTATGACTATGTCCCTGTCCATCTGCTCGAGGACGGCGGCCAGCAGTTTCAGGAACCGTATCGGAGCATGAATCCGCAGCAGCTGGTGCCGCTGCTGGACGACGACGGATTCCAGCTGGGGCAGTCACTGGCCATCATCGAGTATCTGGATGAACGTTATCCTGCAGTGCGCCTGCTTCCGGAGGACATGCATGCCCGCGCGCGCGTCAGGCAGATCGCACTGGCGATCGCCTGCGATATTCATCCGATGCAGAACCTGCGCGTGCTGAAATACCTGACGGGCGAGCTGGCGCTGCCGGAAGAAAAAAAACAGGCATGGGTGCAGCACTGGCTCCGGCTGGGCCTGCAGGCGTTGGAGGCTGATCTCTCGCGCTCTGCTCTGACGGGCCGCTTCTGCGTCGGCGACAGCCCCACGATGGCCGACTGCTTGCTAGTGCCGCAGATGTTCAGTGCCGCGCGTTTCGGCGTCGATGTCACGCCCTTCGTCAGACTGACATCGATACAGGCCGCGTGCGAGGCCCTGCCCGCCTTCGCCGACGCGCATCCGCTCAGACAAATCGACAGCGAATAAAACGGCGCGCGCCTGAAAAAGATCCAACACGCTTCAGGCCGCTCTGCCCGGCGAATGGCCGCCCGATGTCGCTCTGGCCACGGGCAAAGGTGCGAATTCACCCAGCTGCTCGATTCGGGATCTTGCCAGCGCCAGCTCGCGTTCCAGCTGCAGGCAGCGCTGTACGGCAAGATAAGGCGCATCGATCTGCCGGGCGAATGCGACTGCGATCAGTTCTGCCGCCTGCGGGTCGCGGTCCACATAGCCGACATGGGTCAGCTTCAGCAGATAGTCGTCCAGCTGCTTGAGTTCTTGCGGGGTCATGAGCTCTCCTGAGCGGTTGAGGACAATGATTTATATCCCCGGCTCCGGCGCCCGATAACCGGCGAAACCTTCGGTAACAATTTCTTCCTGCGTCTCTGGCCCGCCGCGGCGACCTTTACAATGCAGGCTCACTCCCTGTGCTTATCATGCTCTCTCAGGCTTTTCTCCGACTGCTGGTCTATCGTGCCGGCAGCACGCTCAGCTACCAGATTCTGGCGGTGACGGCCGGCTGGCATATTTATTCGATAACTCACGATGTGCTCAGTCTCGGTCTGCTGGGGCTGGCCGAAGTGCTGCCTTATTTCTGCAGCTCGCTGTTCGCCGGGCATGCAGTGGATGTGCTGTCCAAGCGGCGGCTGGCGCTCGCCGGTTGTGCTTTCCATTTACTGATTGCCCTTGTGATGATGACAGTGGTCGCGCTCATCCCCCAGGAGGACGCGATACCTTTGTGGATTTATGCGATGGTCGGACTGGCCGGTCTCGCACGCTCGCTGCTGAGACCTAGCTATCAGGCGATGGTGGTGCGCATCGTCGAGCGCGAGCAGCTGGCAAAGGCCGCCGCCATGGGCACCGTGGTGTTTGACATCAGCCTGGTCAGCGGCCCGATGATAGGCGGCTTCCTGATTGCCGCGACCGGCGTGATGGCCGCCTATCTGGCCACCGGACTGTGCGCGCTGCTGGCGATCGCGGCGATCCTCACCTTGCGCTACGAAGAACCCGTGCGGGAAAGCGATGGCCTGTCGGTATTCGCCAGCATCGGCGAGGGGCTGAAATTCGTGTTCTCGACGCAGATCATGCTGGCGGCGATCACGCTGGATATGTTTGCGGTGCTATTTGGCGGCGCGGTCGCCATACTGCCTGCGTTCATTCACGAGATTCTGAATGGCAGCCCCGAAAATCTGGGGCTTTTGCGAGCAATGCCGGCCGTGGGATCGATACTGATCAGCCTGTGGCTGACCCGGGTACCGCTGGATCGCAACTCCGGCAAGATCATGATGCTGTCTGTCGCAGGCTTCGGCCTGGCGACCATCGCCTTCGGCTTCTCCGGCAGCCTGTGGATCGCGGCCGCCTGCCTGTTCTTCACCGGGCTGTTCGACGGTGTGTCGGTCGTGCTGCGCCACACCATTCTGCAACTGGTGACGCCACAAAAAATGCAAGGAAGAGTGTCGGCCATTAACGGACTGTTCATCGGTTCGTCGAACGAGCTCGGCGCACTGGAATCCGGCCTCGCGGCCGATCTGCTGGGACTGGCGCCCTCGATTGTGTTCGGCGGCTGCATGACGCTGGTCGTGGTGCTGATCAGCTGGTTTGCGGCACCGCAGCTGCGCCGGCTGCATGCGCGCGACCTGTACCGACAAGCGCTGCAATAAACGACGCTACAACGCGCTTCAGGCAAGGCGCTCTGTCTGGCGAATGTTATCTACCTGAGATGTGCAGCGCGGCAAAACAATCCCAGAATGATCAGACATCGAGAGCAGGAATCAAACACGCACATCGAATACAGAATGCTGATAAAAAAATAGGCCTTGACTAAATCCGGCCTCCCTGCAACTCTTGCATTGCCAATTTCAGTGCATCTCTTGGCGTACCTCGCATCACGTTGAAGCTACTAAAACCTACTAATAACAGCTCGCAAGAGGAGGAATAACAATAATGAAAAATATCGCAGTTGCACTCTTGGGTGTTCTGTTGTCGGGCGTGGTGCATGCCCAGGCAATGAACGGCCCCGTCGATGATTCCGCACTGAGCTGGGAGCCGCCCAAGTGGGGCCGCGGTGACCGTGCCGGCAGCGCAAATCACACCAAGAACCCGGCGAACGTCGCTAAGGCGCTGGCCACCATCAAGAAGAACAAGTCGCTCGCGATCGGCAAGTACTATCACAGCGAAGCACCCGGTTTCGGTCCTCGCAAGTGGAACATGTGGATTCCCGGCACACCGACCGGTGGCCCGTTCGGCAAGAACGCGCTGATCTATCACGATGAACTGGTCACCACGCAGATCGGTCAGATCCAGACTCAGTTCGACGGCCCCGGACACATCGGCGTGAACACCTCCAAGGGACCGGTGATGTACAACGGCATCATCAGCTGGGATGCGTATGAGCGCGGCGCCGGTGGTCAGGTAATGGGCATGGGCCCGCTGGGTGTCGAGCACGTCGGTGAACTTGGCTTTGTCTGCCGCCTTGTGGTGCTGGATGCTGTCGGCTACCGCCAGTCGCAAGGCAAGCTGTCGAAGTCGATGGAAATGCTGCCGATTCCGAAGCAGGCGGGCGACATCGGCATCATTACTGCTGATGACGTGAAGGCCATGGTCAAGGCCGCGGGTCTCTCCGAGATCGGTTCGGGTGATTGCGTCGCACTGCACACCGGCCAGGGCAATACCTGGGGCAATGGCCGCTACAAGTCGCTGTCGAAGGACGAGCGCGCAGCCGCGCGTGCGATTTTTGCTGAGGGCGAACCTGGCTTCGGCATCAGCGCCTGCCGCTATCTGGCATCACGCGATATCGCGATGACCATGGGCGACACCTCGGCCAATGATGCACAGCCGGGCGGCGAGGAAGAAGGCTATGCCGTTCCCTGCCACTCCGAACTGCAGACACGTCGCGGTATCTGGAACCTGGAGAATGTCGATACCGAATCGCTGGTGAAGACCGGTATCAAGGAAGGTGCGTTCATCTGGGCTCCGCTGCGCATTATCGGCGGCACCGGCTCCCCGGGTAACCCGATGGTCCTGTACTAAGACGCGTTGCTTCAACTCCGTGAGGGAAAACCGGCGCTGTCCGCAAGGGCAGCGCCGGTTTTTTATTGCTTGTCAGTGGCGGAGACCGGTTTGAACAGAGGCGACTGCCTCAGTGCTTCAGGCGCTCTATCAGAAAGAAATACTCGGGCGCGCACGCTGGCGCGCAGATCGATACCCAGCCCTTGTCCTCATTCAAAAAGCCGAACCATACGTCCATGGAGTCGCCCAGATCATTGGCGGCCTTCAGGTGCACGACCCGCTGCGGAGGCTGCGCCTGCTTGTACGAGGTGATCTTGCTGAACTTGGTCTCGTGGAGTTCGGCGATCTTCGCTGACGCGACCTCCTCTGCTGCCAGCTGCCTGAACACGCGCATGCCCGCCACCTGCTTCTTCGGCTTGGGGGCAAACGCCGGTATGTAGGGGCGATCGAAATAGCTGTTCGGGTAGCGCCACTGCCAGCCCGACGGGTTCACGATGAACTGGTCACATTCCAGTCTCGCATAGGGCTTCAGCAGTTCGGGGAAAGACTCGGCGAGGTGGTTCTCGCATGCGCCCTCGTCCTCGTCGGCATCGTGATTGTCAGTGTGCGCTTGTGAGATCAACGGAGCACAAAGCAGCAGCAACAGCAGCGGTTTTATTATTTTTGTCATGGCGATGTCTGCGGTGTTGGTTCGGGTCGCCCTGGTCGGCGGCTCTTGCCAGCATAACGCAAAATCTCAGACAGCCGAAAAAAAACCGCCCACCTTGCGGTGAGCGGTTTTCCCATCGGAAGATGGCCGTGTGATGCAGTCAGGCGCCTTGCTCAGGCAGCTGCCTTTTTCGACTTGGCAGGCTTGGCAGCAGCGGCCGGTGCAAAATGATTGCTCATCTCATGCAGCTGGTCCTGATACTTGTCGTAAGCGCTCTGGCTGGCCTGCAGAAATTTTGCATACGCAGCATTCGCGTTGGCGAAATTGGCTTTGAATGCCTCGACAAAGGTCTCGGTGCCGGCCGGTGCGGTCTTGGTCAGGTCATTCACCAGCGTGTTGATGTTGTCAGTCGCCTCGGCAACGCGCTCTTGCGCTGCTTTGGTCAGGTCTGCCTGTGCCTTGGAGGCGATCGCAGCCAGATGACGGCTGTACGAAGCGGCCTTGTCAGCAGCGGGCTGTGCCTGCGACTGCACAACGACGAAAGCGCTCTGCAGATCTTTGGCGGCCAGTACTTCCTGGACAATCGCCGAAGCTTCTTCCAGCGATGCCTTGGCGGTGGCGAGATTGAGCTCGGCGAGCTCGCTCACGCTGTGCAGCGCTTTCTCGGCGAGATCAGACACGGTATGCAGCTGAGCTTCAACCTGAGTCTTGGTCGCTTTCGACAGTTGGTCAACATTCATGTTCATATTCATGGCTTTCTCCCGGTAGTCAATTTGTTGGTTAACGTCGTATGGTGCATTGCAATAACGTGATTCTAAGCCCCGGTAATCTCCTGTCAAGAAATTTTTTGTGCGTCGCAATACTTCGTTGAGTCCTATCGGTTAGCAAAATAGCCAGAATCGCTGTCAGACTGGCATGAATTACTAACGGTTTCTCTCCGAAACGGCGCTATTCCGGAAGAAATTAATATTTTCAGAAGCAAAGTCCGGGAGAGGCAGACTTGGGCGAATATGTGACGGAAAGAAAATCGGCTAGATTACGGGTCTGCACATAACGACCAATCCTCCCGGGGCACCCGAACGATCTGCTGTGAAAAAGACGATTGCCATCTTCCTGCATCATCCGTTCTGCTCGATCGAATCTGTCAACGGAGTCATGCAGGCGCTCTCCCCCGGATACAACATCCGCATCTTCACCAAGCACAAGGTGCCGGACGGTTTTTTCGATGACATCGACATGGTGGTCTTCCCCGGCGGCTATGGCGACGCCGGATCTTTTGATCATCTGTTGCGAGCCAATATTCACGAGGTGAAAAAATTCCTCAAGCGCGGCGGCAGGTACCTCGGCATCTGCATGGGAGCGTACTGGGCGGATTCGTATTATCTGGACATCCTGGAAGACACCCGCGTCGTCCAGTACATCAAGCGCCGTACCGCCGACATCCGCTCGTCCTACGGCACCACCCTGCCGGTGGTCTGGCGCGGCGAAGAACAGCGGATGTATTTTTACGATGGCCCGACCTTCACCGGAGGGGATTTCGAGAAAGTCGCCACCTATGCAAATGGCGACCCGATGGCCATTGTTCAGGGATCGGTCGGCCTGATCGGCTGCCATCTCGAGAGCGAGCAAAGCTGGTACCAGAAAAAATACATGCAGCCGCACTGGCACCATGGCGAGCATCACACGATGCTGCTGCAGTTCGTCGCGGATTACCTGCTGGAAGAATCTCAGATGGCCTTGTTCTGACACCGCCTGTCCGCAGCCTCAGAGCTGGAACACAATCGCCGTCACATCATCCCGCCGAAGCTCGGCGCCCTGCCATGCAGCCAGGCTGTCGCGCATGCGCGCTGCAATGCGCTCCGCGCTCTCGCCGCGGCAAGCCCGCAGGAGCTCGCTGAGGCGACGGTTGCCGTACGCGCGCCGGCTTTCGCCATCGCTGCCGATCTGATCGGTAAAACCGTCGGAGACGAGCACGAAAATACTGCCCGCTGAGTAAGCGATGCGCCGCAGCGCCGGTGCTTCTTTCGGTGGCTGCTGATAGCCGAGCGACACTCTCGAAGGCGAGATCCGCTCGACCTCGCCCTCCGCGGTCAGGTGCAGCAGGCCCAGCTTTGCGCCGGCAAATTCGAGCACCCGGTGCTCGCGATCCACGCGCACCATCGCCGCATCGCAGCCGTCATCACTTTCCGCGTCGCTGCTGTGCTGGTTCAGGCCAAGCCGCAGCGCCTGATCGAGCGCCATCAACGCTGCCGAAGGATCCAGCTCCGGATCGGTCGCATACATTCGCTCCAGCGAAGTACTGATCAGCACCGACAGCATTGCGCCCGGCACGCCGTGACCGGTACTGTCGGCCAGAGCCAGCGCCACCCTGCCCCGGCTGTCCGGCAGCGACACCCACCAGACATCGCCGCCTATCGTATCGCGCGGCTCCCAGATCGCATGAATCGAGGCGAACTGCCCGGCCAGACGTTGCGGTCGCGGCAGCTGCGCCTTCTGCAGACGGCTCGCGTACGCGATCGAATCGACCACCACCTGATGCTGCTCCTCGGTTCTGGCCTTGCTTTCGCTGAGCTCTCGGGTGCGCTCGGCCACGGTCGCTTCAAGCATTACGTTCTGATTCTGTATCAGCTCGGATTGCGCGCGGATGTTCTGGTTCAGCTCTTCCTGCAGCCAGCGGTTCTTGCTGAATACCGCGAGCGCCATGATCAGCGCCTCGGCGGCCACACCGATAGCCTGCGCGGTGTTCGGGTTCTGGATGAACAAACCGAATCCTGATTTGGGCAGCAACATGAATGGCGACGGCACATTCACCAGCCCGAGGAAAAATACGAAACGGAAAAAAATATAAGGCACCATCGCGATCATGAAGAATTTCGCGATCCTCAGCCCCTGACGGTAGCGGATAAAGGCGCAGACGTAGATCGTCAGCAGCACCGTCATGATCATTCCCCAGATCGGCAGCCACAGGGCTTTGAGACTCAGCCCGTGATCCACGAACAGCACCACGGTCATGTGGATCAGGGAGAACGCGATGTACAGATTCGTAAACCTGAACACGCCGGGCATGCGCGACTTCAGGTCGAGGAAATTTCGCGCAAACAGCACATAACCCATCGACTGGCCATACGCGAAAATAGTGATCAGGATATGCGTCAGCGCGACCTCGCCCACCCGTGCGCCTTCGACATCAATATAAAACTCCATCAGGCGCATGCCATCGTGCACCCGCAGACTGGAGGCAGACAGCAGCGCGAACATGATCCATACCGCATACATGACGCTGGTGCGGTCCTTGGTCTGGAACGCCGAGTACCAGCCGAAGATCGCCAGCGCGAACAACACGCCGGCCAGCACGCCTTCCAGATGCAGGCCGTAGCGACGCAATTCGAGGAAGCGCGCATGATCGATGAACTGCACCGGCGCGAAGCCGCCCTGAAAATTCAGGTTCGGCCGCAGACAGGTCAGCACCTGTGTCGTCTCGCCCCGCCGCAGCGTGAACACCGGCCACTGGCTGAGATCGGTAGTAGAGGCGCGAACAAAAGGATTGGTATCGGCCAGCGGCGCGTGCGTGCCCCACAGGCTGCCGGTGACGCGCAAGGCCTGTCGCTGTCCTGCCTCCGAGATCACATAGTTGCGCACCTCGTCCCACTGCGGCGCATCGATCCGCAACTCACGGTCGACCCCGAGCGAGCTGCGCAGCTCGCTGAAGATCCAGTAGCGGCTGTGCTGGTTCAGCGGGCCGATATCGGCCACCGGCTTGAACTCCGCAATACGCGCCAGCGCCTGATCGGCCGTTAGACGAGCGCCCGGGTCCTCCAGCACGCGCGCTGCTTTGTCGGTAAAGATGATCGGCGTGCCTGCATCGACCGACAGAGCAAAAGAATACGGAGCCCACCAGATCGCCAGCGCCATGATCAGGCCGAGCACACAGCGCAGTGACAGTGACGTTTTTATCATTTTGATATTTTTATAGCGTCAATCATGCGAAGCGGCCATTCGCTCGCCTGCAGGCAATCTAGCACACTGACATTCCATTCAGGCGCGAGACTTGCCAAGCTTTTACAATACGCGGGCGGTGTCGCTGTCAGCGGTACGCCGACCCATGATCACAACCCTGAACCCGCCTGATGACTCAACCGACGAGGCCGCCGGATGGCCACAAAAAACATCGTTCGCCCGTTGTTCCCATTCTGATCGCGCTGATCCTAGCCATTGGCGTCGGCGCGCTGATCTGGTACCTGCAGAATAAACGCGAGAGCAGCAGCGAGGGACCGGGCGGCCGCATGTCGCGTCGTCCTCCGGTCACGGTCGGCGTGGCCAGGGCAGAGAAGCAATCCTTCCCCGTCATTCTGGAAGCGCTGGGCACGGTCACGCCGGTGGCCACCGCAAGCGTGCGCGCCCAGGTGTCGGGCGTACTGCAGCAAGTGCTGTTTACCGAGGGACAGATGGTGCAGCGCGGGCAGTTGCTGGCGGTGATCGATCCGCGTCCGTTCGAGATCGCGCTGATGCAGGCGACCGGTCAGCTCAGGCGCGACGAAGCGCAGCTGGAAAATGCCCGCGTGACTGAAAAACGCTACCGCACGCTGCTCGCTCAGGACTCGATCGCGCAGCAGGAGGTCGATACGCAAACCGCATTGGTCAGACAACTGGAAGGCACGGTGAATGTCGATCGCGCTGCAGAGCGCAGCGCGCGGCTCAACCTCGAGTTCAGCCGCATCGCCGCACCGATCTCCGGACGCATCGGCCTGCGCACGGTGGACACCGGCAATCTGGTCGGCCCGGGGGATGCCAACGGCATTGTCTCGATTACGCAGGTGTCGCCGATCGATGTCGTGTTCACCTTGCCGCAGGACCGCATTCCTGATCTGCGTGCGGCGCTGGCCGTCAATCGCTCGCCCGCAGTGATCGCGCTTGACCGCGCACGTGCCACCGAACTGGCGGGCGGACGCTTTCTGGCGCTGGATAATCTGGTCGATCCGCAGACTGGCACGGTGCGTGCAAAAGCACGATTCGAGAATGCGAAAGGCCAGCTGTTCCCCAACCAGTTCGTCAATGCGCGCGTGATGCTGCGCTCGATCGACAATGCGATCTCGGTGCCGATATCGGCGATACGCAAAGGCGGCCAGGGCGACTTTGTGTATGTGCTCGATGCCGACAGCAGGACGGTGGCGGTGCGCAATGTGAAGACCGGGCTGTCGACCACGGAGCGCACGCAGGTCGTCTCCGGACTGGAGGCCGGCGAAACCGTGATCACGGAGGGCGCGGATCGGCTCTCCGATGGCGCAAAAGTGCTGCTGCCCGGCGACAAGCGCGCGGGCGCGCCGGGGGACCAGCGTCGTCCGCGCGGCGAGCGCGGCGAACGTGACAAGGGCAGCCACTGAGCGCCTGCAGAGTAGCCGCTGAATGATCCTCTCCCGCCCTTTTATTCTGAGGCCCGTAGCGACTGCGCTGCTGATGGTCGCCATCGTGCTGGCCGGCCTGATCGCGCTGCGCTTCCTGCCAGTCTCGGCGCTGCCGCAGGTCGATTTTCCAACCATTCAGGTGCAGGCGGCTTATCCGGGCGCGAGTCCGGAAGTCATCAGCCAGACCGTCACCGGCCCGCTGGAACGGCAGTTCGGTCAGATGTCCGGATTAAAGCGCATGAGTTCTTCGTCCGCCGCCGGGCTGTCGAGCATCACGCTGCAGTTCGGACTGGGCGTGCGACTGGACATCGCCGAGCAGGAAGTGCAGGCCGCGATCAATGCGGCCTCGGCGCTGCTGCCGCTGGATCTTCCTGCGCCGCCGACCTACGCGAAAATCAATCCCGCTGATGCGCCGGTGCTGACCCTCGCGCTCACCTCCGATGCATTGCCACTAAGCGAGGTGCAGAACATCGCCAACACCCGGCTCGCGCTGAAAATCAGTCAGGTGTCCGGCGTGGGTCTGGTGTCGCTGTCCGGCGGACAAAAACCGGCAATACGCATTCAAGCCAATCCGCGCGCGCTGGCCAGTGCCGGGCTGGGGCTGGATTCGCTGCGTACCGCGATCACCGCCTCGAACGCCAACACCGCCAAAGGCACGATCGACGGACCGACCCGCTCCTACTCGATCAATGCGAATGATCAGCTGAATTCGCCGGAAGACTATCAGCGGCTAATCGTCGCCTGGAAAAATGGCGCGCCGGTGCGGCTCTCCGACGTGGCCACCGTCGTGCCCGCCGCCGAAAACATACGTCTTGCTGCCTGGGCCAATCTGCAGCCCGCGGTCATTCTGAATGTGCAGCGTCAGCCCGGCGCGAATGTGATCGACACCGTCGATGCGATCAAGCGACGGCTGCCTGAGCTGCAGGCAGCGCTCCCCGCGGCGATCAAAGTCGATGTGCTGAGCGACCGCACCGCCGGCATACGCGCGTCGGTCGATCACGTTGAAACAGAGCTCTTCATCGCGGTGGCTTTGGTGGTGCTGGTGATCCTGCTCTTCCTGCACAATGCGCGCGCCACGGTGATCGCCAGCCTCGCGGTGCCGATCTCGCTGATCGGCACCTGCGGCGTGATGTACCTGATGGGCTACAGCCTGAACAACCTGAGCCTGATGGCGCTGACGATCGCGACCGGTTTCGTCGTCGATGATGCGATCGTCATGCAGGAAAACATTGCGCGGCACATCGAAGACGGCGAGCCGCCGATGACCGCCGCCCTGAAGGGCGCCGGCGAGATCGGCTTCACCATCCTGTCGCTGACGATCTCGCTGCTGGCGGTGCTGATCCCGCTGTTCTTCATGAGCGACATCGTCGGCAGGCTGTTCCGCGAGTTCGCGGCCACGCTGGGCATCACGATACTGATCTCGGCGCTGGTGTCGCTGACGCTGGTGCCGATGATGTCCGCGCGCTGGCTCACGCGCGAGAATGCCGCTGGCAGCGGTCGCTCCGCCGTCTGGCTGCAGCGGCAGTTCGATCACTTGCGCAACATCTACGACCGGTCGCTGGTCAGGGTGCTCGATCATCAGGGGCTGACACTCTTCGTCGCCGCGCTGACGCTGGCACTGACCGTAGCGCTGTACCTGCTGATCCCCAAAGGCCTGTTCCCGGTGCAGGACACGCGTCAGTTGCAGGCGCGCGTCGAAGCCTCCAGCGGCGTGTCTTTTGCCCGCATGGCGGAATTGCAGCAGGCGGTGGCGCGCGAAATCCTGAAAGACCCCGAGGTCAGTTCGCTGAGTTCGCAAGTCGGTGTCGGCGTGAATGAAAACATGCTGCTGCACACCGGCAGCATGCTGATCAATCTGCGCTCAGAGCAGCGCGGCGATCAGCAGCTGGCGATGGAGCGGCTGCGCGAACTGGCCGCGCAGGTCCCGGGCATCACCCTGTACCTGCAGCCGACGCAAGACCTGACTATCGATGCTGAGCGCGGCCCCACCCCCTTGCGGGTCGCGGTGGAAGGCGCGGATACCACGACCGTGAACCGCTGGGCACTGAAGCTTGCGCAGGCATTGGAGACACGCCCCGAACTGCGCTCTGTCGTCACCGATGCCGGCGCCACCGGACCCTCGGCCGTGGTGCAGATCGACCGCGACAGCGCGGCGCGGCTGGCGGTGACGGCGGCCGCGATCGATGATGCGCTGTACAGCGCGTTCGGCCAGCGCATCGTCTCGACCATCTTCACCGAAACAAATCAGTACCGGGTGATCCTCGAAGCGCAGCCCGGCACCGCATCCTCGCCGCAGGCGCTCGCTGATCTGCCGCTGCGGGCAAGCTCTGGCAAGCCCACCCCGCTGTCCACAGTCGCCGGCGTCAATGAGCAGCAAGCGCCGCTGATCGTCTCGCGCGCTGCGCAGTTTCCGGCGGCGATCGTCGGCTTCGATATGGCATCCGGCGTCGCGCTGGGCGATGCCGTCAGCGCGGTGCGCGCTGCCGCCGCCGCGATTGAATGGCCGGCCTCGGTGAGCCTGAACTTCCTCGGCGCGGCCGGTGCTTTCGAAGGCGCGCTCAGTAATCAGCTGTGGCTGATACTGGCGGCGATTGTCTGCATGTACATCGTGCTCGGCGTGCTGTACGAGAGCTATGTGCATCCGCTGACGATACTGTCTACCCTGCCCTCGGCGGGCGTGGGCGCGCTCTTGGCGCTGATGATCGCCGGTCAGGATCTTGGCGTGATCGGCATCATCGGCATCATCCTGCTGATCGGCATCGTCAAAAAGAACGCGATCATGATGATCGATTTTGCGATCAGCGCCGAGCGTGAGCAAAACAAAGCGCCGAGAGAGGCGATCCATCAGGCGGCCCTGCTGCGGCTGCGGCCTATCCTCATGACCACCTTCGCCGCTTTGTTCGCCGCGCTGCCCCTGATGTTCAGCTGGGGCGATGGCGCAGAGCTGCGCCGTCCGCTGGGTATTGCGATCTTCGGCGGGCTGATCGTCAGCCAGCTGCTGACGCTGTACACCACGCCGGTGATTTATCTGGGCTTTGACCGGCTGGGCCGGCGCTGGTTCGGCGCGCGCGTGAAGCACAGCCCGCCTGACGAGGCGGCGCGGTGAACCTGTCGCGGATGTTTATCCGACGCCCGATCGGCACGACGCTGCTGACGCTGGCGATTGCGCTGCTCGGCATCGCCGCTTTTTTCGCATTGCCGGTCGCGCCGTTGCCGCAAGCCGATTATCCGGTGATCTCGGTGAATGCCTCACTGCCCGGGGGCAGTCCCTCGGTGCTGGCCTCCAGCGTGGCCTCGCCGCTGGAGCGGCGGCTGGGTGCGATCTCCGGCGTCACCGAAATGACCTCGGGTAGCGGCAATGGCAGCACGAATATCTCGCTGCAATTCGAGCTGAACCGCAAGATCGACGCTGCCGCCCGTGAAGTGCAGGCTGCGATCAATGCCGCGCGCGCCGATCTGCCGCTGGCGCTGCGCTCGAATCCCACCTACCGCAAGGTGAACCCGGCAGATATCGCGGTGATCGTGCTGGCGCTGACCTCGAAGACCCGCACGCCGAGCGAGATCTATGACTCCGTGTCCTCGGTGATCCAGCAAAAGCTCTCGCAAGTCAAAGGCGTCGGCGATGTCGAGCTGGGGGGCGCGTCGCTGCCAGCCGTGCGGGTAGAGCTGTTGCCATTCGCGCTGAACCGCTACCGCATCAGCTCCGAGGACGTGCGCGCCGCGATTCAGGCGAATGCCGCGAACCGTCCGAAGGGCGTGATCGAAAATAACGAGAAACGCTACCAGCTCTACACCGACACCGGGATGACGGTGCTGGATGCCGCCGCGTATCGCGAGCTCATCGTTGCCTGGCGCAATGGCGCGCCGGTGCGGCTGTCAGATGTCGCGCAGGTCAGCAAGAGCGTCGAAGACATCAATGGCATCGGCCTGATCAACGGCCAGCCGGCCGTGCTGGCCTTTGTCAGCCGGCAGCCGGGCGCAAACGTGATCGAAGTCGTTGATGCAGTAAAAGCCATCCTGCCCGAGCTGCGCGCCGAACTGCCGCCGGACATCGACATGCGCATCTCCTCCGAGCGCACGCAATCGATACGCACCTCGCTGCACGAAATCGAGCTCACGCTGCTGATCTCGCTGATGCTGGTGGTGCTGGTGGTCAGCGCTTTTCTGCGGTCAGCGCGCGCCACACTGATACCGGCGGTCGCGGGCGTGGTGTCGATACTGGGCACGTTTGCGGTCATGTATGCGCTGGGTTTCAGCCTGAACAATCTGAGCCTGATGGCGCTGACGGTGGCCACCGGCTTCGTGGTGGACGATGCGATCGTCGTGCTGGAGAACATTACCCGGCACATTGAAGAAGGCATGGACCGCTTTGACGCCGCGCTGCGCGGCGCGCGCGAGGTCGGTTTTACCGTGCTGGCGATCAGTCTGTCGCTGGTCGCGGTGTTCATTCCGCTGCTGTTCATGAGCGGTCAGGTGGGACGGTTGTTCCGCGAGTTTGCGGTCACGCTGACGGCGTCGGTGCTGATCTCGCTGCTGATCTCGCTGACCACCACGCCGATGATGTGCGCGTGGCTGCTCAAGCGTCACGCGCCATCGGTGCAGGAAAAAAGCCGGATCAAGCGCTGGCTGGAACAGGGCTATGGCAAGCTCGAGCACCTGTATGCGCTCAGTCTGGATGCCGCACTGTCGCACCGCTGGCTGGTGCTGCTGTCACTGGGCGCGGTGATCGCGCTGAATGTCTATCTGTTCACCGCGATTCCGAAAGGCTTCTTTCCGCAGCAAGACACCGGACAGATGACGGTGGGTGTGCGGGCCGATCGCAGCATCTCATTCGCCGCGATGCAGACCAAGATGCGCCAGCTGGTCGATATCATCCGCAAAGACAAGGCGGTGGACACGGTGGCGGCATTCGCCGGCGGCAGCCGCCCCGGCGGCGGCTACATGTTCATTAACCTCAAGCCGCTGGAAGAACGCAAGGAACGCGGACAGGATGTGATTAACCGTCTGCGGCCGCAGCTCGCGCAGGTGACCGGTGTCAGCGCGATGATGATCCCGGTGCAGGACCTGCGCATCGGCACGCGGCGCGACGTGAATACGATTCAGTACACGCTCAAGAGCGATAATTTCGCTGACCTGCAACGGTGGACAATCCGGCTGGCCGAGGCATTGAAGCAGCGGCGCGAGCTGATCGATATCGACCATGACATGCAGCAGACCGGCGTCGATATCTTTCTTCGCATCGACCGCGATGCCGCGTCACGGCTGGGTGTCACGACCCGCGACATCAACCATGCGCTGAACAATGCATTTGGCCAGCGAGCGGTGGCGACGCTGTTCGCCGACCGCAACCAGTACCGGGTGATCATGGGCGTCAGCCCGGAGCATGCAAACAGCCCGGCGATGCTGAACGATGTGTACGTGCCCGCGCGCGCCGGTTCGGCAGCCGCGACCATCTCGGCCAATCCGGGATTGCGCGATGTGTCGGGCGGCCAGGTGCTGAGCATCGCACCGGCGACGATGGTGCCGCTGTCGGCATTTGCCTCGTTCAGTGAACGTGCGGCGGCGGTGTCGGTCAGCCATCAGGATGCGGAACTTTCCGGCACGGTGAGCTTCGCGCTGGCGAAAGGCAAATCCATCAGCGACGCCGAACGCGCGGTGAAGGAATCCGAAGCGTCGATCGGCATGCCGGCGACCGTGCGCGGCAGCTTTCAGGGCACCGCGCGCGCCTATCAGGAATCGCAGGGACAGCAGCCGCTGCTGATCGCGATGGCGATCGTCATTATCTATATCCTGCTCGGCATCCTGTACGAAAGCCTGATCCATCCGGTGACGGTGTTGTCGACGATACCCTCGGCGGGCGTCGGCGCGGTGATCGCGCTGATGCTGTTTGACATGGAGTTCTCGATACTCGCACTGATCGGCGTATTCCTGCTGCTGGGCATCGTGATGAAGAATGCGATACTGATCATCGATTTTGCGCTCGAAGCGGAACGCTCACGCGGACTGGATGCGCTGGCGGCGATACGCGAAGCCTGCCTGAAGCGGCTGCGCCCTATCCTGATGACGACGGCGGCGGCGGCGCTCGGCGCGCTGCCACTGGCGATTGGGCTGGGTGAAGGTTCGGAGATCCGTCAGCCGCTGGGCATCGCGATCATCGGCGGACTGATCGCCAGCCAGTTCCTGACACTGCTGACCACGCCGGTCGTTTACGTAGCGCTGGATCGCTGGCGGCGGCGTGGCCCGTCCGAAGCTGCGCTGTCACGCCATGGCGGTGATGGCAGCGATGGCCGTGAGCGCGGTCCGCACAGTCCGCAGATGACAGCCCCTTGAACACGATGAACACGCCGATAAAAAAAACAACGACCGCCTTCAGACGCCCGTGGAGGTCCGTCAGCCTGTCCCTGCTCGCGCTCAGCCTTGCTGCCTGCGGCATCGGCCCCTTTGGCTCGATTCGACCTGTCGGCCCCAACTATCAGCAGCCTGCCACGCCCCTGCCCGCGCATTTCAGGCAAGCCGAGGGCTGGGTGGCTGCGCAGCCCGCCGATGCGCTGCAGCGCGACGCCTGGTGGGAAGCATTCGGCGACCCGGTGCTGAATTCGCTGGCCGGCAAGGTCAGCGTGTCGAACCAGAATATCGCCGCTGCGGTGGCCGCGTATGCGCAGGCGCGCGCAGTCGTCGGCCAGCAGCGCGCCGGCTTGTTCCCGAATGTCTCGCTGTCCGGCGCTCTGCGCAGCAGCAACAGCATTACCCGCTCGCAGGATGTGCAGTTCAGTCTGGGCGGCACCTGGGAGCCGGATGTCTGGGGACGCCTGCAGCGTGGCGTGACCGGCGCGCAGGCGAGCGCCGAGGCCAGCGCCGGTGATCTGGCGACTGCCACCCTGTCGGCGCAGGGTGAGCTGGTCGGGAATTATCTGTTGCTGCGCCAGACGGATGAGCAGCGACGCCTGCTGGCAGCGGCGATCAGGGATTATCAGCGCGTGCTGGAGATCACGCAGAACCGCTACCACGTCGGCATCGCGCCGCGCACCGATGTGCTGCAGGCGCAGACACAGCTCGCGAATGCGCAGTCCGACATGGAAGGACTGCAGCGCATACGCGCGCAGCTCGAACATGCAATCGCGGTGCTGATCGGCGAAGCGCCGTCGGCGTTCTCCGTCAGCCAGAGCGCATGGGCACCCGTGGTGCCGGACGTGCCGCTGGCGATTCCATCTGAACTTCTGCAGCGGCGTCCCGATATCGCCGCGGCCGAGCGGCGCGTGGCGGCAGCCAACGAACAGATCGGCATCGCGCGCTCGGCCTACTTCCCCAGCATCTCGCTGGGCGCCAGCGAAGGCATCGCAGCCGGCACAGTGGCGGCGCTGGCATCCAATCCGGTCACGCTATGGTCGATCGGCGTGTCGATGACGCAAACGATTTTCAATGCCGGGCTGGTGAAGAACCGCATCGCCGGCGCCGAAGCCGCCTATGAGACAGCCGTGGCGCGTTACCGGCAGACCGTGCTCGGCGCGTTTCAGTCGGTCGAAGACCAGCTGGTGGCCACGCGCGTGCTTGCGCAGCAGGAGGTCTATCTGAATGAAGCGGCGAAAGCCGCAGGACTGGCCGAGCAACAGCAACTGAACCGCTACCGCGCGGGACAAGTCAGTTTTCTGGAAGTGAGCATCGCGCAAACGGCGGCGCTGAACGCACGACGCGCGCTGGTGCAACAGCAAGGCAACCGGCAGGTGGCCAGCGTCGCGCTGATTCAGGCGCTGGGTGGCGGATGGAACAGCGATGATCTGCGCAAGGACAGGGTGCAGAGCAAAGACCCAAAATAAAACGGAGCCCAAGGGCTCCGTTCCGGTGACGCATGCTCCGGTCAGGAAGCCGCATCCTTGAGCATCTTGCGCGCTTCCTTCAGCAGCTTGGCGGCGTCGTTCTCGCGGCCTTCGTCATAGAGCTTCTGGCCCTCGGTGCGCAAGGACTTTACCTTTTCAAGATCCGCGCCTTGCAGTTTGGTCTCCGGCAGCAGGGAATCAATGGCCTTCATCTCGCACACCGGGACATTCGGGCAATGCGCAAAGGCGAACGACGCGGAGCACATCAGCAAAGCGGCCAACAGGGACTTCATTTTGTTTCCTCCATCAATAGAATTTTACCGGCTCGCCCGACCTCGGTCGGCCGCTGGCGACGCCTTTTCAAACAGCGAGCCAACATAACAGAAAAGCCCGCGCTCAGCGAGCCTGCGATACCGAATTGCCGCCCCCGGGGTGACCCGATGGGTGATTGCGCCCGAAAGATTTTACAAAATAATAATCTTCTTCCGGCACCGGACAGGCAGCCGCCGACATTTTGCAGCCGTCGCCCTCATGTTCGGCGCGCTGCGGCCGATCAATGCCGGGATAAGGTATTCTTTTTTCCGGGCTGCAGAGTCACTTCCATCTCATGAGACATGGCCACACCGCGCTGAAACACGCTCTGGCAGTGCTGCTGGCGGCGAGCTGCTGCCTGTGCGCGGCAGAAGAAGCGAAGCAGGGCTTCAAAGAAGCCCCGCAAAGAAGAGTGCAGTCCAAGACGAAGAACGCCTACTGCGAAGAGTCCAAGAGCTGGTACCGCGCCTGTTATATCCCCTGCGTCAACAAAAGCAAGTCGCCGGTCAGCCATGCGATCAATCACTGCAACGCGAATTGCCAGAATGAGCTGGTGTGGCTGAACTATCTGTGCCGGCGCGATCCCTATCTGCCCCTCGGTCCTAACTGATCCGGGAGTGTCTTCCTCAGTTCTGCGTCACGCTGGCCGCATTGTCATTGCCGGACTGGCTGACCGTGGAAATCAGATTGCTGCCATCCTGAAAAACGGTCGCGATATTCCCCATGGAGGACTGGCTGACCGTCGAGCGGTTCTGTCCCTCGCCGCCATTGATCTGCGTGACATACGCGATATTGCCGCTGCCGGTCTGGCTGATCCATGACAATCCGTCGCTGCCTTGCTGATCGCTGCAGGCTTCGTGATCGGTGCCGGTCTGCATAATGGTCGCCTCAAGCAAATTGCCCGATTGCTTCAGTGATGCGTAATGGCCGGTGCCGTCTTGATTGATCAGCGCCGTATTCGTCTCTGCCGCCGAGCCGCCATCGCCGGACTGCGTGAGCACTGCGACGTTGTCGGAGCCGGGCTGGCCTATCGTGCCGGTATTGAAGCTTCCTGACTGCGTCGCCGTCGCGCGATTGCCGCTGCCCCCGGTGTCTTCCGGGATCATGCCGCCGGTCGATCCTTGCGTGATCGTCATGAACTGATCATTCCCCGATTGCGTGATCTCCGCGACATTGCTCTCCCCGGCGCCGACGGTGTTCAGCGGGTTGATGTAGGCCGACTGGTTGCTGCCATCGAACTGCCGGATCGATGCGCGATTGAAATTCGCCGTTTGATAGATGCTGGCGCCGCTGTCCGTCACATTGTGCTGCGTGATCGATGTGACGTTCTGGTCGCCCCAGATATACGATTCAGCCAGCACGCCGTTGCTGTCGGTCTGGGTAATGGCGCTGGCATTCCCGTCGCCGCTCTGGGACAGCACCGCCGTCTGATCGGCCATCGCAAAAGGCACGATGCCCGCGCATCCGGCAATCAGCACGCAGCTAATGATGTTTACTCTCATGATTTCCCACTCCCCATGAAGAACGGGCGTCTGCCGATCACCGCCAGACCCAGCCGCCCTAATACTGGACCAGCGTCGCCCTTCCCTGATTGCCCTCCTGAAGGACTACCGCAGAAGCAGCATTCTTGTACTGCCGGATCTCGACATGGTTGCCCGATCCGTTTTGCAGCACGGAGGCGCTGGCCTGCGTGGCAGATTGTGTGATCTCGGCGCTGTTCAGATGACCGTGCTGGATCAGCCATAGCGTGCTTCGCACCCCGTTTTGCGCAATGACTGCGGTGTTCAGGTCGCCCGTCTGCGTGGCCGTGAGTCGGTGCCCCGTGCCGCTCTGCTGCGCGTCGATCGTTTGCGAAGTACCCATCTGGTACAGCAAAGCGACATGGCCGTCGCCCGGCTGCCCGCCGGCTGCGACACTGATTTCCGGCGGCGCGATATCGGCCGCGCGCGCACCGCTCGAGGCGGCCGCCAGCAGAGACAGGCAGACAATACCGCTGACAACGCGACTGAAAACGCGACTAACGACGCGACTAACAACGTGACTGGCAAGCGGTCGTTGGATCCTCATCGGCTCACATCTCCCTCAGATAGCGCTGCACCAGCGGCGAGCGCAGGTCGGCTTCATTTCGCAGCGACCACAGACCATCGCGCACGCCTTGCACGATCAGGTAAATCACGGCCAGGTCAATCGCCTCCTGCACGCACAGCTGCGCGGGCTCATTGCGCGTGATGCCGGCCTCGAACTGCAACAGATCTTTGAACGCGACAAAACGAAACACGCTGGGTCGCAGCTCGTAGGAGAAAATCGTTTTGGAGGTCGATATGCTGTTCAGCACCTGCCCGGTACGAATGTCGATGCCGCGCAGGTTGACCGTGACCTGATCCATCCGGTACTGCATCGATGCGCCTATGCCCAGATAATTCGCGCCGGCGCCGCCACTGCGCACATTGTTTTCATAAGCGATGACGCCGCCCTCGATGATCAGCGACGCCGGCATCAGCTGCGGCAGCGCGATCGCCGGCGTTCCCCTCTCCGCCGGCATTTCCAGCGCACGGATGATTTTTCGTTCGGTCAGCAGGTTCTGCAGATTCTCGCGCTCCACCGGAAGGTACCAGCCCGAGTCCCTCAGGGATTTGATCAGCATCGAGGCTGCGCCCTGCGTGACCGCGGTGGAGAACGAACTGTCCGGCGCGGGCTTGTATTGCCCGGTCTGGTCCCGCAATCCGTACACGGCCACAGCCACCCTGCCCCTGGGCGGCGGCAGCTGCATCAGATCGCGTCGCGCTTCACCGCGCGGCTGAAGCGTCGCGTCGGATGAGGTCGGCGCAGGCAGTCGGGCGACGCAGGCGGCCGCCGAGAGCGCGATCGCGCAGACCATCGCACGAACCATTGCAGACCGGCCCGTTCGCGCGCCGACGTGACTGCGCATCGTCTTCACTGGCTGATCTGAAAGCTCGTCGAACTGCCATTCGCCTTGTCGGTCGTCTTGATCTGCAGCAGGCCGCCGCCGAGATCGACGATCTCGATCTGAAAATCGCGGGTTTCAATCGCACCGGGCGTCAGCTTGCCGTCAGCACCGACAATGCCTGAAGCGGTCGCTGTGGCGATCCGGCTCAGAATCGATCGCTGCAAAATGTCATTGAACTGCTGCAGCGTGCTCTGCCCGGACAGACCGCCCGCGAGCGACAGACCGGCGTGCGGACGTTCGCGGTGCCAGTTGGTCGCCTGCGCCGTCGCCAGCAGATTCGGCCCGTGCAAAGGACTGCCGCCGAACGCCGGATTGACCGGCACGTAGACCATGTCAGTCGCCCACACTCCACTTGCAGCAAACCCGATGGCCGTCAGCAGCCAGCGCCTGATTGATGGTTTCACAGCTCGTCCCTCGCGAGATCCCGATCAGGGTCGAGACGCGCATCGAGCTCGTCGCTGGTCAGCCGCTGCCACACCGTCTCCGCCGCCTGCTCGCTGATGCCCCGCAGCAGTGCGCGCGATGCCGGCAATGACAGTTGCAGCAAACGGCGGCCGCGATGTTCGATCGATATCACACTACCTGTTCGCGCCGACGGACGCTCGCGCACGACGATCAGCGTACGCTCGCTGATGCTCTTCTCGCGCCACATCGCAACGAAACCCTGAAAAAAATCCTGACCGGAGACCGTGACAGTTTGTCCGAGCACCATGCCCGCATCCACATCAGCCGCCGTGGCGTGAGCGGCGAGCACAACGGTCAATAGCGCGATGCCAAACGAACGGAACGCATCACGACCAAGGGACACGAGAACGGGGCTGCGCATGCATCACTCCCGATAAAACGAGAACGGCGCTGACGATAGAGCATGCGCATTGAGGATTCCAGACGGACAAAGCGCGATCGGCGATTGCCATGCGCCGCGTCAATCTGTGGCCGTGGTGGGTGCCGGACGGATCAGAAAGACACGCAGGTCAATCTTCGGATGAAAGCTTCGAACATTTGCCCTGAAAGCTCTCTTCGCGCACCAGCCCGGTTCTCTTTTTCTCGATCGTGGCCACATGCTCGACAGTCATGTCGGGCCGATGGATCGTCACGGATTCATGGAGATACGTGTCTTCGTCATCAATCGAGCGTATGCAGGCAATCTTGTCACCGCGCCAGGTATGACAGGCATAGCCCTCCAGTTCGCGCAGCGCGAACGCATAGCGGCGACCTTCCTCGCGCGAGGTGTTCTCGGCCGGATCATGCGCCTTCTTGGAGAGACTCTCGGCCGTGCCCCGGCACTCGAGCGTCAGGCGGTAATCCTCCTGCCAGCCGCAGGACGTCAGCCACAGAGACCACGCAACGACGATCATTGGCCAAGTGCCTGAGCGAGAGAAATTCATCATCGTTCGAAGAAAAAAAAGCGCATTTTGCAGATTCGGCAAGACCGCAGCCCACCCGCTGCGGACAATCGCATCATACGCTGTCAGATCAGCGCCGGCCGTTCGCGCTCATGATTTGCTATGATCCGCCGATAATCAGAGGTAGTCACTTCATCGGGCCCCGGCCAGCGGGGAATAGGAACATGTCAGACGACGACGCACAGATATTCCGGGGTGACCGCCCGATCGAAGAGGCCGAAGCCGCGGTCAAGGTCCCGGCAAAAGCCAAAAGCGCGCCGCGGCCTGCGCCCGTCGTCGCGAGAAATGACCTGCCCGCGGGTGAACCCGTGGGCGACACGCCCGAATCCGCCGCGCCGGCGGCACCCGCTGAAGCATTTGCGCCGGAGATCGAGCCCGGGCCGGTGAATTTCGAGACCGAACCCGAACCTCCTTATAATTTCGACATCGATCCCGAGAGTCTGTGGGTCATGCCCGAGGCGATGCAGGAGCGGCTGTCCAACCTGAGCTCCACTGTGACCGTGATCCATCAGCAGCTCGATGATCAGGAGCGGGATACGGCCCGCATCGCCAAAGCGCTGCGGGCACTGAATAAATAAACCGTTCTCTGCGGTTTTACTGCTCGCAGGCGATCGCCATCAGGCGAAACTCCGCGCTCTGCTGCGCTGGCGTCTTCCACTCGCCGACCATCGAATGCTCGCCCACCATCGGGCCGGCGCCCATCGCACCCGCCATCTGCTGGTAGCTCAGCACGCGCACCTGCTCCTTGCGGCAGTTGACCTCGGTCGCATACATCACCGAGCGATGCGCCTTTCCGCTGATTCCGGGCGTCTCGGCAACCAGGTCGTGCAAGTCCCAGATGAAGGCGGTGCCGCTCATCAGCAGCACGCGCTCCTTGTCGTAATAGCGGCTGGCGTCGCCGTTCTGCGCATAGCGCGCCCAGTTTTCTGCGGCGGCCGGCAGGCTTGCCACCAGCAACGCGATAAAGACGATTCGTTTCATGGTCGTTCCGGATAAACAACTGAGCCCGCATCTTATCGTCTCTGACAAAAAACCGCTCGCCGATGCTCAATCGTCCTCACTGAGGAAGTTCGCCACCAGCTGCGCAAAGCGTGCCGCATGCTCGATCTGCGTCCAGTGACCGCAGCGGCCGAACACATGCAGCTGCGAACGCGAGATCAGCTGCGACAGGCGCAGCGAATTTTCCAGCGGGATCACCTTGTCTTCACGTCCGTGGACAATCAGCGTTTCTTTGTCGATGCCTGCGATCGCCTCCTCGGGCGAAGCGAGCGCATCGACCCAGCGCTGCCGGGGCGCGGGGAACATCTGCGAATAACTCTCATGAAATCCCGGACGAATGCTGGCCTCGTAGCGCAGCCGCGCCAGATCGTCATTCACCAGTCCCCGATCATAGGCGAACACATCCATGATGCGCCGCATGTTCTCGAATGAAGGTTGATAGCCCCAGACGTCGTCCAGCGCCTGCGTGATCGGGAATGACACGCCCGCCGCGCCCATCAGCACCAGACGGCGCACGCGCTCCGGATGACGAATCGTCAGCGCCAGCGACAGCGCGCCGCCGAAGGAATTGCCGACCAGATCGACCTGCTGCAATCCCAGCGCATCGATGAAATCGATCGCCTGCTTGACCCAGTTGTCCATGCTGTAGACCATGCCGGCGGGACGCTCGGTGAAACCGAAGCCGACCATGTCGGGCGCCAGCACACGGCGCTGTGTCGACAATTCCGGCATCACCAGCCGCCAGTTGACGAAGGCGCTCACACCGGGGCCGGAGCCGTGGATCAGCAGCACCGGAAAACCGCTGCCGTGATCGTGATAATTGACGCGTATGCCGCCGGCCTGGATGTCCTTGCCGATTTCCGGCGACGCCATCGTCGTGCTCATGTTTTTTTCTCCCTGCTCGTAGTTTTGATTGGAAATCTTGCACAGCCGGTTCATTCAGGACGAGTCAGGCGCCACTGTGCTTACGGTGAAAAACGTCTGCGCCACTCTCGACCGCGCGCATCAATGCCTCGGGCGTTGCCCGGATGTGCGCCTCCAGCGCGAGTGCCGCGCGCGCATCCTGACCGCGCATCGCGAACTCGAAGATCTGCTCGTGCTCTTCGTGCACATTGCGCCCGCTCTGCAGGTCGATGGAAAAGCGCCGGTAGCGTTCCGCATGCTGGCTGAGCTGCCGCAGCACGCGCAGCGTCCACGGCGAGCCGCAGGCCGACAGCAAGGCTTCGTGGAACTGCACATTCGCCTGCTCCCAGAGTTTCACGTTCTCGCGCAGCAAGGGCTGCTCAAGCCGCGACAGGGATTCATACACGGATGCCAGCCGCTTGCGCCAGAACTCGTCACCGTTGCGTATCGAAGCACGCAGCGCCTCGATCTCCAGGCTGACGCGTACATTGGTGATATCGATCAGATCTTCGATCGCCATTGGCGGCACGGTGAAACCGCGCTGCCCCTCGGCCACCACCATCGCCTCGCTGACCAGCCGCGACAAGGCCTCGCGCAGCGTGCCCGCGCCGACGTTGTAACGGTCCTTCAGGTGCTCGACCAGCAGCTTCTCGCCGGGGGCGAGGCTGCCGGTGAGGATGTCTTCGCGCAGCTGCGCATAGGTGCGCTCGATCAGGGTTTTGGCGCCTGACGAGGTACCGGATTCGACCAGGCTGATAAAGGTTTTTTTTGCCACGATGTCTGTCTCTAGCTTGCCTTCTTTCTGAACATGATCAGCGTTCTTTGATGCGCTGCAGCCGGTAGCTGAGCTGCGGCCTGGTGATGCCCAGCGCGCGCGCCGCCGCCGACAAATTGCCGCCCGCCCGCGCAACCGCTTCTTCGATCAGCCCGTCTTCCAGCGCATCCAGGCTCAGCCCCCGGCGCTGCAATTCATCAAACAGCGAATGAATATCGGCAGGCGCTGCCTGCTTCAGTTCGCCAGACGCACTGACGGTCACACGCTGGCCGCCCGGCGGCAACGGGAACAGCGCATCTTCATCGACCATCTGCCCGGCGGGCGTGACAATCAGTCCGCGCTCGATCAGGTTTTCCAGCTCGCGCACATTGCCCGGCCACTCGTAGCGGCGCATCGCATCCAGCGCCTTGTCGGTAATGCCGGGAACGCGCTTGTTGTGCTGAGCCATGAACGACTGCAGCAGGTGATTCGCCAGCGGCTCGATATCTTCAATTCGCTCGCGAAGCGGAGGTATGACGATCGGGTACACATTCAGCCGGTACATCAGGTCGCGGCGGAAACGGCCTGCAGCGACCGCAGCTTCCAGATCGACATTGGTTGCGGCGATCACGCGCACATCGACCTTGCGCACCGTGGTCGAGCCCAGTCTTTCGATTTCACCGTTCTGCAGCACGCGCAGCAGCTTGGCTTGTGCGGCCAGTGGCAGCTCGCCCAGCTCATCCAGAAACAGCGTCCCCCCGTCAGCACGCTCGAAGCGCCCGGCGCGCGCTGCGTTCGCACCGGTGTAAGCGCCCTTCTCCGCGCCGAACAGCTCGCTTTCGATCAGTTCATGCGGCAGGCCGGCGCAGTTCACCGCGACGAAAGGCTTGTCGGTGCGCGCGCTCATTTTGTGCAATGCGCGCGCAAAGCGCTCTTTACCTACGCCGGTTTCGCCGGTCAGCATCACCGTCACCTGCGTGCTGGCGGCCTTGCGAACGAGATCGATCGCTTGCTGAAAAGGTTTTGAGCGGCCGATCAGCTCGCCGAGATCGTCACTCGGGCTGAGCGAGGTACGCAGGCTCTCCAGCTCGGCGGTCAGGTCTTCAATGCGCACCAGCAGGGAATCGGCTTCGTAATCTTCCTGCAGCTGCTCGGCATCGGGCCAGTCTTTCAGTGGCCGGCCCTCGATCAGGCAGTGATCATGACCGCAGGCCGCGCACTGCACTTCGCGGTAGATCACGGGAATGCCCATGAAGGCGCTGACATAGCCCGACGCATAGCCGATCAGCATCCAGCACACCGGATCATCCTGAGGGCCGAATTGCCTCACATGGGTCTCGACTTCCCACGAGTGATCCCAGCGGAACACGCCCAGATGCGTGCCGGCTTCCAGATCGAGTTCGAACTTTTCCGGGGTCACCTGCACCGCGCCCTCCAGCATGTGCAGCTGGGGGCCGACCGCGAACTGGTCATAGGCCGTGCCGCCGGGACGCACCTGCCGGGCCAGCGCCGCGTCGCGGCTGCCGGACGCATAGCCGGCGCGCTTGAGTACGCGTTTGGTCTGCTCGGCGCCGATCGTGCGCATCAGTTCCTTGCGCAGATTGCCCAGCGCTTCCACATGCAACAGCAGCATGCGGTTACCCGCCAGCCAGATCCGACCATCGCTGGAAGAGAAATGCACCAGCCGACGGAGATCGGCGGCTTGCGGCAGCGGTGGCAGGGAATCAGCGTCCATCCGGAAGATTATCGATAAAAATCTTCGGGAAGGAAATCCTTTTTTATCGGCAATATTTTGCCGCTATTGATGATTTCATCAAATTGCTCGGATGGTATTTGATCATTTGATGAAAATATTCGAGTAATTTTGCTAATTTTGGTGCAAAGCAGTATTTCTTTTCCTTAACGAAATGTGCTTGCTGATCCAAGTAAACCCTGAAAAATCCGCAGTTTATCGAGATTCAGAGATTTCTCGCTTTCCGGCTGGCACAGGCTTTGCGTTAGGAGTTATGCCCGAAAAACATAACTCGTTATAACACGGACAGTCATTTCATGACCATGGAGACACCTCAGGATCGCGCTGCCGGACAGCCCGGACCCTTCAGTCTGGACTCGCTGAACACCGACGCAGCCACCCTCGCCCGCCGCTATGTGCGGGTCATCAGCCACCAGCCGAACGGCGTGGTGATGTTCGAATTTTCGGTGGGCTGGCCCGACATGTCGGTCGAGCTGGCCCTGCCCGAGCCGCAATTCAAAGAGTTCTGTTCAAAAAACCACGTGGAATTCCTCACCGACGCCGTGGGTGAGAAGCTAGGAGACCAGCATGACATCGATTGACCTGCAGGCCAAAGAGATCAAGCCTCAGCGCAACACGTATACCCACGTCGCGCGCTACATCGGCGGCGACAAGCCCGCGACCCGCTATCAGGAAGCGACGATGGGCGCGCAGCCCACGCAGAACTTCCACTACCGGCCGACCTGGGATCCTCAGTATGAGCTGTTCGATGCGTCGCGCTCGAAGATCAAGCTCGCAGACTGGTACGTGCTGAAAGATCCCCGCCAGCACTACTACGCGAGCTGGACCATCGGCCGCGCGCGCCAGCAGGAAGCCGTCGAGGCCAACTATCAGTTCGTCGAGGCACGTGGCCTGCTCAATCGCATGACCGATGAAGTGCGCGCCAGCGCCTGTCAGGTGCTGATGCCGCTGCGCCATGTGGCCTGGGCCGGCAACATGAACAACACCTTTATCTGTGCCTACGGATATGGCACCGCGCTGACCGCGGCAGCAAATTTTCATGCGATGGACCACCTCGGCATCGCCCAATACCTGACCCGTCTCGGCCTCGCGGTCGATGAGCCCGGCGTGCTGGACGCCGGCAAAAATGACTGGCTGAACGATCCGCGCTGGCAGGTGCTGCGCCGTCTGGTCGAGGACACGCTGGTCATCAAGGATCCGATGGAACTCTTCGTCGCGCAAAACCTTGCGCTCGACGGCATGCTCTACCCGCTGATCTATGGCGCGTATGTCGATGAGCATCTGACGATGAAGGGCGGCACCGCCATCGCAATGCTGACCTCCTTCATGCCGGAGTGGCATGACGAGACCGTGCGCTGGGTCGATGCGGTCGTCAAGGCAGCCGCTGCCGAATCCGACGCCAACAAGGCCTTGCTGACCGAATGGACCCGCGTCTGGACCGACCGTGTGCAAGCCGCGCTTGCACCCGTCGCCGAGATCGCGCTGGGCGAACACGGCCAACAGGCGCTGACCGAGACACGCGAAGCCTTCAATGCGCGCGTGACCAAGATCGGCCTCGCCGTCTAATAAAAACCATCAGGGGGAGAACACCATGTCCAACGTCTTCATCGCATTTCAGGCGAACGAGGAATCACGTCCGCTGGTCGACGCCATCGTCGCCGACAACCCGGAGGCCCAGGTCGTCTATTCGCCGGGGCTGGTGAAGATCGATGCTCCCGGCCGCCTGGTGATCAAGCGCGAGACCGTCGAAGAGATCATCGGCGGCCCGTACGACCTGCAGCAGCTGCAGATCAATCTGGTCACGCTGTCCGGCAACCTCGATGAAGACGACGACGAGTTCGTGCTCAGCTGGAAGCACTGATCGCTGAACACTGATCGCGAACCACGCTATTACGACCACCAAGGACCGCCCCATGGACAAGCGCGTCGAGAAAAAACGGCTCAGCCATCGCGAACGCTATGACGCGATGACGCATGACCTGCACTGGGAAACCACCTACCAGCCGATGGACAAGGTGTTCACGCTGGACAAATACGAAGGCCTGCGCGTGCATGACTGGCAGCAGTGGCAGGATCCGCTGCACCTGACGATGGACAGCTTCTGGAAATCACAGGGCGAGAAAGACAAAAAAATCTACGCGGTGATCGAGGCCTTCGCGCAGAACAACGGCCACCTCGGTGTCAGCGACGCACGCTATCTGAATGCCATCAAAGTGCTGCTGCAGGTGTTCGCACCGGTGAAGTACCAGCTGCACCGCTCGCTCGCACAGGCCTCACGCCAGTTGCGCGGCGATGCCGTACGGATCGCCCATCAGATGCAGGGCGCGGACAATCTGCGCCATTTTCAGGAAATCACGCACGCCGCCTCGATCTACAACAAATACTTCAACGGCCTGCATCATGTGCCTGACTGGTTCGACCATGCGTGGTACCTGCAGCCGGCAAAAAGCTTCGCCGACGATCTGGCCAGCTCAGGCCCGTTCGAAGTGATGGTGGCGTCGAGCTTCTGTTTCGATGCGCTGCTGTCCGATCTGCTGTTCGTGCCCTACATGAGCGGCGCGGCCCACAATGGCGATCTGTCGGTCGTGGCGGCCGGCTTCTCCGCGCAATCCGATGTGGCCCGTCACCGCAACGCCGGCATCGCGCTGGTGAGCTTCCTGATCGCTCAGGATCCGGCCAACCTGCCGGTGATTCAGCAGTGGATAGACAAATGGTTCTGGCGCAGCTTCCGCCTGATGCCGATGGTCGCGATGATGCAGGACTACATGCTGCCCAAGCGCATGCTGAGCTGGAAGGATGCATGGAACGAGTTCGTCGAAGCCCCGGTCACTGAACTGTTCGCCGAGCTCGCGCCAATGGGCCTGCGTCTGCCCACCGGCTGGAAGCAGGCCTGCGACAGCAAGCACCACCTGAGCCATCAGGCATGGAACGCGTTCTACGGCTTTGGCGATGCGCTCGGCTTCCATACCTGGGTGCCGGGCAGCGATGAGCTGCGCTGGCTGGACATGCACTACCCCGAAAGCTTCGACCGCTGGTATCGCCCTCGCCTTGACCACTATGCGCAACGCGAAGCGGCAGGCAAACGCTATACGAACAATGCGCTGCCCATGCAGTGCCAGGTCTGCCAGCAGCCGATGATGTTCACCGAGACCGGCAGCCCGCGCTGGATCGCCTACCGCGAGACGCAGCATGACGGCGAGCACTTCCACTTCTGCAGCGATCACTGCGAAAGCATTTTCGAACACGCCCCTGAAAAATATGTGCAGGCGACTCTGGCCTCGCACGCGACGCTGCATGCGCATGGCAACTCGCCACAGCCGCTGAAAGCCACGCTGGCCGGCTGCGACATGAACATCGGCCGCGATTCCGGTGGCTTCCCCGGCTCCGAGGATGACACCAACTTCACGTCGTGGGGTGGCGGACAAGACATGAAGGAGGCACAGCTATGAGCGTCGCTGCAGTCGGCAACTATCCGCAGGCATCGCACGACGGCGCTGCGCGTTTCGAGCATCCGCTGCTCTACATCGGCTGGGACGAGCACATGATGTTCGCCGCGCCCATCGTTCAGATGCTGCCGCCCGACACCACTTTCGACGCATTGATGCACAAGGTGCTGCCCAGGCTGTATGGCGAGCATCCCGACTTCGCCAATATTCAATGGGACAGAGTGCAGTGGTTCCGAGGCGGCACGATGTTCACGCCGAAGCCTGCAGGCACGCTGGCCGAGCATGGCTTCGGGCACAAGTCGGTACTGCGTTTCAGGACTCCCGGGTTGGAGGGATTGCGCGGCTCCTGCGGTTAGGAGCAACGCATCGCAGTGCAGCCTTCACAGGCCCGGCTGCACTGCGAGAAGTTTTTTGGGCCATTGTTCATACATACCAATAACGGAGACAGCAACTAATGACTAAGACCACCTACATTGGCGGCGCATTGGCTGTGGCACTGGGCCTGATGGCGTCCGGCGCGATGGCGCAGGACAAATGCGGTCTGGG
>JACCDH010007575.1_pt1 | contig 38596 bp, 34 predicted proteins | sample 7442481 | NCBI WGS metagenome assembly JACCDH01 (sample SAMN15323433, study PRJNA562643) | freshwater metagenome | isolation source: river surface water | place: USA:Blue River Watershed | collected 2017-08-15 | reverse complement strand
GGAGCAAGCACCTCCATTTCTGATGGGACAAGGTAGGCCTTTTTATAGTTACTGATGCGGTAGTATTTATTCCACTCTTTTCCCTGGACCCAGTTGGAGTAGATTCTATAAGGATAGCCCTTTAAAAAAATGTATCCCCCCAAGAGGGTAAGTCCTAAGAAAAATAGAATCCCTAGCAACCAACGCATGATAAGCCTTTAAAACAACTAGTCTAAGATATCTCTTTTCTTATCGGCTTTTAAAAAAAACTTATGAAAATTTTCTAAACTCCGAATAGTAGGATGAATTGGTCTGTTTAAAGGACGTCTCGTATGAAAAAGTATCTTTTGTTAACGATGGCCTTGATGCTCGCTTCGGCCTGTAATGCGCCTCAAAGAACTCGAGGACCGACTTCCTATATCAATGGAAATTCTCTGAATGATGGAAGTAGTAATTTTACTAATACAGGCACAACGTCTGGAACAACATCTGGCACAACTTCGGGAACTACAAGTGGAACCACCAGCGGAAACACCGGAGTCACAACTGAGCCTGGATTTGAATCTTGTAGTCTCTCAGACAAGTATCACACAATTGATATTGGCCACTTTGGGTTATGCCAAAGCACGCAGGATGAGACATCTTTCAAATTGAGAACCAGTCTCTCTTCACAAAGTGTTCGGATCTGCCTCATCCCAACTTACAAAGAGGCAAGCGGCAGCTCTACCTACATTGGACAACCTCAATGTACCCTGACAACTAGCAATCAAATTATTTCAGGTAAACTCTACAAAGACCGCCAAGGTTTTTCAGGCTATGCCATCAATGGTGTCATTGTGATGAAAGAGCCACTTCTTAAAGAATATTTTTCTTGTATGCAAGGATATGTGAGCTGGCCTGGGAATGTGTGTCCTTCGGGACCAACGACTTCTTATTGCGCTTACTGGATGCCTAGATGTCCGTATGGTGGACGCTCAAATGGAGTTTGCGATGTCGAGGGCAGAAACTACATGGCCTCAATTTGTAATTCATTCAAGTCGAAGTACGCGAACTCGTACCTTGATATCAGAACTAAAAACTAATTTAGTGTCTGGTGTGAGATCACGTTTCCGGTACAGAACTCTTTAACAATCTGGTCTTTTCTTGAAACAAAGCTAAGCACAGGAACAAAAACCTGTGCTTTCGTTTTAGCATCATCAATGACGACCCCTAAAACAACTTGATGGAATGAACCACGCTGATTGCGTGTTTTAAGATAAATGCGCATAAGATAACCATCCACCTGATCTTCATAGGCCTTATCCGGATTCTCAATCGTGTCCGGAATATATGAATCATATAAATGGTATTCTTCAAAACCTATATCATCTGCCTCGGCCTTTAGAATCAACTGCGACAAGTATTCAGACTTTTTCATTCCTATCCACTCGGCAATTTCTTCCGGAATGTAGAAATCTTCCTTCTTTTCCATCATTTTCTCCTCAAAAAACTGGCAAAAGCTACCCTCTCAACCATCATACCACTCTCCAGTTAAGATAGTGTGAGAAAAGGAGTTTTATGCGAAAGTTGCAGGAAGCACAAGGATTGGACCAATTAATCGAGGCAGGAAGCTCCGGCTACTTTCCCCTATTTTACCAGGACTGGATTCACGAATCATTTGCGAGTGCTGGAGAGTTGAAGAGTCTCTCGTTCTCTAGAGCAGCGGAAACAGTTCACCGAGTCTACAAACAAATTGAACGTCACCACTCGATTGAGAGAAAGAAGACTGCGATTCAAGCACTCAAGCATGAAGAGCGAAAAGACTTCGTTCTCTCGTTTATGAAGATGGTTGAATACAGGGCCTTAGATAAACTTAGAGAGCTTCATTGATTAAAACACTTAGTTCGGTTCTATTTTTACTGATTTCGCTGGAGGCCTCTGCTGAATACAGGGCCTATCAGTATATTGTAAAATCGAAAGACCCCTTTGCTGTTGCAACCAAGGCCCAGGCCCAGTACATCGTCTCAACCCTGAATCCTCAAATGTACAAGAGCTATCACGGTGGCGCCTCGATCGAGGTAGATCTACTACGGACATGGATTTGTCCCGGCTACACCGGACGATATCTACCTGTGTGCCCACACCCATATGATAAGGAGAATCCTATTCCATGAGTGGTGCGATTAGAGATACTGAGAAACTTATTCAGCGTCGCCTTGAGATGACCAGAAATCGCGGAGAGAAAGAACTTAAGTCGATTGAGGCCATGCACGTCAAAAGAAAAGATGACCTCAAAGAATCTCATAACGCTGAGATTGTAGATATTCAAAGTAACCACTTTGATCACATCAATCTAGAGTCTGAGAAAAAAGAGAAGGTCTTAAATGAAATGAAAACCCAGCTTGATCAGACGAAAAAAATTACTGACAAAGAGCTGAAGAATTTGAAAGACCACTCCACTAAGAGTAATGCTGAAACCCAGCAAAAACTTGCAATAAACCGAGAGAGAATTAATGAGGAGAACGAGCTTTACCTTGAAGATATGAATAATCGTTTCAATCAGCAGTCTAAAAAGATTAACCATGAAGGTAAACTTCGGATTGAACAGACCAAATCGAGCAAGAACAAAGAATTAAACGATGTTCAGATTGAGGGCAACCATAAAATTCAGTCACAAACTGAAGAGTTTAATACTCGTTTCTCGCATGATGCTAATAATTATAAAAATCTCAAAATGGCCCAAGACGCTAACTTTAAAAAAACCAGAGAAGATACAAATCAGAAACAACAAGCTCAAATGAGTAAGCTAAGTACCGATCACACTAATCACTACGAGCAAAAAGATAAGGACTTTAGAAAAGGTCTGTCAGAGCAAGAGCTCTTCTTTGAGAAAAAGTACTCTGCCCAGCTTGATCGCCATAAAGAAGAGTTTAAAGTTCTGGATGCTAAGAATAAGAAAGTGGTCGAAGACCTCAAAACACATCTGACTCAAGAAATTAAAAAAACCGCCGACCGAAATGATGATCCGTTCTTTAAGTTTGAAACACTCAAGCCAAGACTGGCCTATTTCGAAGATAGAGTTGAGGTACGAGTTGATATTCCAGAGCATTCAAAAGAAGATGTCCAGCTTACGGTAAACGGCAAGGAAGCTATTGTAGGGTTCACACGTCGCTTTGCAGACGCAAACAAAGATCTCGATGGCACAATCAATAAAATTAATAAAATTGAATCGTTCAGTACACGTCTGAAGACCGACTACTTTCTAGATGCAAAATCGCTTAAGTCAAATTATGAAAATGGCACCATGACCTTCAGTCTTAAAAAGGCCTAGTCATTCAGGATAAAAAAATCCGAGAAAGAAGCTCCTGTAATAGGAATCAAATCCTGCTCTACTTCTCTCACCTCGGCACCCGGTGGCCCTTTAGTACAAAAGCGATGAAGCTCTTTGAGTGACTCAATATCACCCTGAGCAACGACCGTCACAGAACCATCAGGCATGTTGCGCACATGGCCACAGACAGGGAGATTTTGGGCGTGAACAAAATCCAAAACAGAGTACCTAAACCCTACCCTTTGAACTTTACCTCTGATTGTTAATGTCATTTCTAGCATGTAAGTATTTTGTCAAAAAAGTGAAGGAGATGTCCACACCTTCGAGGTACAATTAAGGTATGAGGCGCCCCAAACTAGTTCATTTCACAGGTATTGAATCTGACGAATATATTCATATTCGTGCCTCGATGACTTACTCATCTCATGGCCGATTTGAAATCCTCGATGAGATTAACCAGAACCTAAAAGAAATTGTTCCTACGAAACCGATTCAGAGTATGGGCCTTCTCTCATCTAATGAGTACAGGTTAAAAGTGGTGGGTCTCTCCAGTGAAGGAGAAGAAGTCACCATCAGAAGTTTTGATTCCGATAGCTTCGGAAACTTCAACTTTAAGCTCCCCCAGCCTGAAAACAAAAACGTTGCGAAACTAAAACTCTATGAGACTAAATCTCACCCAGGTCTTGAGCTCTTGATAGGAAGTTTCATCCCCACCACGATTCAAAATCCTAAAAAGATTTTGATCACTGATTTCGATAAAACACTCGTCGACACCAGGTACTCGTCGATGAAAGAGCTTTATCTCTCTCTCAGAAACCCGATCCATTATTTTCCACCGGTGGATCACTCAATTAAGCTCGTCCATGATTTTATTAAAAAAGAGTACCAACCGTTTATTGTTTCTGCTTCACCTCACTTTTATGAGAATGCGATTCGGGACTGGTTATATCAGCGCCAAATTTTCACTGGGAATATCTTTTTAAAAGACTACCGAAACATTTTCTCGTTTTTCGAAGGAGACTTATCAACTAAAGATTTGAGGTCTCAAGGGTTCTATAAGCTCAACACCATTGTGAATATTCTTCTCATGACCGGTGTCCCAGATGATTTGATTCTTATTGGTGATGGATTTGAATCGGACACTCTCATCTACTTAACTCTCGCTGCAGTTCTGGTGGCCCGTTACGACCCCTGGACATTGTGGAATACGATTAAAAGAGAAGAATCTTTTCTTTTAACAAATCAGCAGCACTTTCGTTTTCTTTCTAAGTTTTATCAGCTAAAAAATATGACTGATGCAAGACCCAAAGGGAATGTGCAAATTTATATCCGCTGTAAACCCCATATGCTTGAAACTTTACAGAACCGTGTCTTTAAGTTGGATTTTGCCAATCACTTAAAACACCTCGTTCACTATTACGTAGGTTAGAATGAAAACAATGCTCGTCTCTTTGGTTGGAGACCCCGTAGAAAATCTGCAGCAACTTGGTCTTAAAGAAAGAGAAGCCTTTCTAAAACTTGAACAAAGAGTTCTAAAACTCGTCTCAACGAATGTCGTTTTAAGATATGGCCAGGACATCGTAGCTCGTGCCAAAGTCCTATTAAGAAGGAAGGAAGAGAGCTTTTTTGATCAATGTATCACGGCCTACGCCGAGGGCATGGGGATAGATCCCAAAAGGTACCTAAGCTTTCTTTCGCTCTTTGAACTTGCGGCCCACTACGGCCAGGTCTACCCAGAGCTTAAAGGAATTCTTCCCGGATGCACTTCTGTTTTTACAAAAGAGGGTCAGGATTTTATTCACTCGCGTCTTCTTGATTTCCCCTTAATCGGAATCTTCGAAGAGGCCCCACGCCTCTACTATTGGAAAATTCCTAATCGTCCTCCTCTTCTAAGCTATAGCTGTGAAGGACTTGCTCCACTTTTTTTCCAATGCATCCACGATTCAGGTATGAGCTTTGCCCTTCACCATAAACCTGGAAAGTCTTATCACAACGAAGGACAAAGTATTTTTCAGATTGCTTTTGAAAGCCTTTTTGAATCTCAAGGCCTTGGTGATTTCAAAAGGATTGTGAAGAGAAGGGCTTCAGTCACGAAGTGGTCCTTTCTTGTCCTAGATAAAGCAGGCAATGTTCAAGTCACAGACCTTGATGGAGCAGCTCAAAACAATGAAAGCTACAGCTTAAATGATTCTTCACCGCTTATTTTTACGAATATTCCCATTCAAAATGACTCCGATGAATTTGATTCTTACATCAAATTCTCACAAGACCGGCAAAACTGGTTTAAACAAAAAATTTCCCACGCAAAGTCAGTTCATATCCTAGATGCATTGACCGATATTGATGACCAGAAAAGCAAGCATTGGGTCCATCCAACTGCGACACTTTCAACAGTCGCGGCATACTCAGTCAACCTCTCTAAAGGATTTTTAGACCTGAAAGAGGGTTCGTCAGCGATCGTGAGCTCAGATGCAATCACTCGCTTCTCTCTTGCCTCACAGAATGAAAAAAGTCTTTTAAAAGAGAAAGGTAAATTAAAATCTAGCGAAGAATCATGGAAGCGAGCGGCGAAAGCACAAAGTGCCTTCGATGAGGGTAAGTACGATGAGGCCTACCATGAACTCCAAATGGCGCGCGACACAACTCCTCACCAAGTCTGGAAAGATATCTTTTCTTTCTATCTATGCATTTGGGATTTCAAATTCATCGGAAATGACAAGGAACTCTCACTTGTTTATAAAGATCTTAAGGCCCTCAAACTTCCCTCGAACCTTAAAGATCACAAGACCCTTATGATCATGCGGATGGAGAAGAAGCTCGGGCTCTCACCAACCGTCATAGACACCGATGTCTCCCCTTCATTTAAGGCCTTATTTCAGCAAGAAAAACTAGCAAACAAAGCAGTATTTGCCACTTGGATGAATCTCCTTTATCCTCGGCTAGAAATTTTAGATATTTTTTCTCCCCAACGTAAGTAGAGGTTTTAGATGGGACTGATGTATGTATTTCCAGTAGGTGAAGACGAGACTGATTTCGTTGACAAAAAAGACGGAACTCTCACCCTTAAGACTTACGGACTTCCCTATATCTTTTGGATCTATGCTATCTGCTCGGTGGCGCTAGTGTCGTTTATGTTTCTTGGAGTCAAAGAACCCGTCTTAAAACTTATTGAGTTAGGTGATGAAACTGATGCGACTCTAGGTTACGCCCTCTTAAGTTTCATAGGCCTCATGCCTGTCCTCATCTTCTCTTTCTTTTTTTACGAGAAAAGAATCATCAAGCACAAACAAGAACTAAGACTCATTCATAAGGTCTTTGGTGTGACTGTTTTCTCTGAAAAGTTTATTGTGGATCAGTCTGATTCATTTACGATTGAATCTTTCTTGTCATCACCTAATGTCGCTCGGATCAATAGCTCGGAAGAGAACACTGGTTTTCAGAATAAGGGTTATTTTGTTCTTTATCTTACAGATAAGAAGGGAAGAAAGATTCAAGTTGATCGGCACTCGAGGAAAGCTGATCTTGAGAAGTTGAAAACACTGCTTGAGTCTCACTAGACCGAGTATGTGATTATCCAACCAGGATCAATGGCCAAGGTGATGAAAACAGATTCACCATGGACGAAGGTCTTCCAATGGCCGATATTTTGCTTAAATTTCTTTTAGGATCTTAGTGTCTTAATAAAAATAGTGAGATAATTGATGAATCTGTCAAAATTTTTTTCAGCTGTCATTTACTTAACATTTTCTGTTTCCTCATTTGGACAACTACCTGTAAATGAAATGGCAGTAGAATTGATTAAGAGTGACCTACTCGTATTCACAAAGACACTTTCACGAGAAATCCGTACCTATCACTGGAATAACCTTCAGGATGTTCAAAAGACACTTGAAGAAAGAATTAATCCTGAAAATATTACTTTGAAAGACCCTAAGATTATAAGCTTTGCTAACAAATGGAGCGAAGGATTCTGGCTTAACCAATACACGAATGGAGATATGGGATGGGGTCTTTATACTGCTACGACTCCAACCAGCAGTATTGAATGGAGGTGTGCTGACTGGCTCAGTGGTAGAGAATGTGAAAACTGGATACTCTTAGAGATTTCTTTCCCGGAGCAAACTCGATTTCTTGATATACGATTTGGGCATAATCAAGGATTCAAGTTTAGTAAAAAAACAATTACTTTTTTGAAGAGTGAGTTTGGTTGTACTATGGCCGCTGATAAATATATAAAAAAAGATGGGGTAGATTATTTTACTTTTAGAAAGTCTGTCATATCCGCAAGCCCTTGTTTTAAACATATCTCCCAGGCCATCAAAGATCTTAAAATTGCTTTCGTTGTTTACGGCTGGTTTAACGAGACAGCATTTGGGTGTGACCTTCCTCTCAGTAGAGTTGGTATCATCCTTGCCGATTCTAAACTTTCCGCCAACAATCTAACCGTATTTAGCTCTAAATTCTTAATCTCTGATGATGAAGCCTTTGAATATAGCCGAATAAGAGGTCAACTTGAGGAGTTAGGAGAGAAGAATATTATGAACAACAATGTCACAGCTACTTTTTCTGATCAAGAATACTTTTACTGCAAAAATAAATCTACTTCTCCAGAAGAAAGAGTCAGCAACTAAAAGTAAAGAATGCTTAGGGACTTACAACTCTTCGTCGACTGTGGTTTAGCATAGGCTAATAGGTATAGTTAAGTCCTAAGCCCATCCTGCTGCCTATGAAAGACGGAGCAATTGGCGAATAAGGGTCAGGTGCAGAAAACGCCAGGAGCTTCGTGTAATAAAGCCCCGCATAGGCTTCAAGGCCCCAGTTACTACCTAAGTGAAAGGTCATGGCACCGCCACCACCGGCAGAGAAACCATAACTTCTTAAACGAAAATCATTGGCCTCAGAGTAAGTTGCGAAAGGAATTCCTAGCGCATGACCTTCAACTCGTAATAAAAAATATTTTGAATCAATAATTCTGAGCGCTCCACCGAGACCTGCTTCTACTACACGGAAAGTTGTATCGGCCTTAGTCACAAACATGTGATTCACCAAAACTTGCACATCAAATGGCTTTTTAATTAAGGCCTCGCCTTTAAACGAAATACCATTCCATGCCAGTGGGTCATTGTTACTGAGAGTGCCGTTAGTCGTCGGAATACTAACCTGAGAATTAAAAACAAAATAAGACAGGAGAAATTTTGATTCTGGCGCATCTCGAGTCGTTTTCCTAAATCTTTCAGCAACCAAAACATTCGAATCCATCGACTGTCTCTCAGTCGAAATATCCAGGGCCCGAATATAGGCCACTTTACCGGCCACCACAATCGGATAAACTTGCGATCTGTTCCGCGCTATCTCACCGATCAAAATTCTTTTTCCACGAGCAACATACCCGACAGCGCTGGTCATTTCTTTGTCGGAATAAATAACTGCCTGTTCCGCTATGACAATCGCATTCTGTGAAGCCCAAGCAGGCGCCACAAATATTAAGAAGAGAAGAAAAAGGAATCGAAACTTTGTCATGACCCTGATCTTTTTACTCTGAAAAGGTAAAGCAGACTCTAAACTAGTTTAACCCGCACCCAAAAAAAAGAGGAGAAAAAAAATCAACCTGTTAATTTCTTTTTCATCAAACCGAGAAGTCTCCTAGGAATGGATTATGACCTCGAAGGATTGATTATGAAAACAGTTTCAAAAATTTGTTTCCTAAGCATGGCAACACTTCTGGCCGCCTGTAACGAACAGATTTCTCCGGAGCTACAAAAAGCTGGTGCAGGAAGCGGTACAACCGATTCAAGTGGCCTCATCGTTCCTGATGAGTACTATTTCAAGCTCACCAACACTTCAAGCGTTATCAGAAATTTTAAACTTCATAAAACCGGCAACAACAGCTTATTAAATGATAAATGTCAAATAACGAGTGCCAGTAAACTGAGCGTATTCAATTTTCAAAGTCAACCAGCTTCTTATGACATTACTTGCTACTTTGAAGCAGAAGAACTTTCGTTGAGGTTTGGTGGTTTTTCCTGGGAAGTTGAAGCGAGTCCTAATACATGTGAGTTTATCCGATACAATCCTTTCTCTTATTACAATAGGATGCCAGGTAAATCGTTTGGAACTTACAATAAGACAACGTGTGTAGGGACAATTAACCCTGCCGAAATTGCAGCAGGGTATCCTTCCTGTGGAAATACTGTGAACTCAACTGCATTTAGAGGAATGGCCGCAGCAAATAATCAGTTTTCATTGTCTTCTGAAGCCGAACTCTGTCGATTTAACTACACTGATAATGGGGGTGAAAAGTGCGACGATGGGAGTGTGACAATCTCTGAAATCGTTGTAACTGAAGTTTTCGATGCAGATGGTTTAAGACAGACGCCAACAACGACAACCTTACTAAGAACAATTAACTGTGGAGGTAAGGCCGCAAATTGTATTTCAGGTCCAATAAAAAACCATAGTGAGCTCACTGCAACGAAGGGATCCATCTTAACACCAGCAAACTTTGACGAAGTTACAAAATACTCTGTGTCTTATCCATCCCTTTACCCAAGTGGACCTGATAACTATCATTACGCTAATTTTAGACGTGATCTAGCACATACGAATATAAACTTCGCGAATAGTTCTCATGATTACCTGGTAGCAGGTGGAAAGAAGTCAGTCAATTTCTCAGGTACTGGCGACCTCAGTGATGGTACGACGGACTATCTCGCTGCCTACCTCAATGCCTGGACCGGTTTGTCGACAACGGACATCAAAGCATTTTCAGCAAACGAAGTTGAAAGGTATTCTCGTAACCTACTTCGAAATGCAAATACTAAAAACTTAGATACGACATTTGATTACACCAAAACTTCTTCAGATCCTAATGACTATACAGTACTAGAAAACAGCTCAATCCTCGAAAATAGATATACTGCAAGACCATATGCATTTGAACCTTTTGTCGGACTCGCAAATGGTTATGAAACTAACCCGGTCTATACTTTTTCTTGTCTCGATAATACCTTTGAAGTGAAAGCAAGAATTCGAGTTTTTGTCAGAGATTGGGACAAAGTTCTACCGTCTGATGCAACCTTGGAGTACGTAACAGATATAAACCGAAGTGAAGCAAAACAAGACGCACAAAGAGAAATTGAAAGTGTGGGTAGTAATGACGAAAGTAACGACTACAACGACGTCTTGGACTGGGATGATATCATCTCAATAACAAGATCTGCTTCCCAGTTCATACCATTTGCGTCAACAGTAACTTATCCTGACGGCTATTTCGAGAGAAAGTATTTTCCAAACTACATTAAACCATAAAAAAAGGGCCTTCTTCCGAAGGCCTTTTTTTATTTTAAATCTAAATTAAAATATTATTTTTCCATATAGTTCTTAACTTTATACTGAGTTCCCATGTACCAGAAAACTCCAGCGAACACTGCCATAATGACAGCAAAGAACATGAAGTAACCAGTTGAAGCAACCGGGAAGAAGTTAACCTTAGAAACGTAAGCTGTAATAAGGTTACCAAAGAATACAGTGAGAAGCCAGATTGACATGATTGAAGATTTCATTGAACGAGGAGCTTGCGTGTAAGCAAACTCTAGACCCGTGATGGAAATCATAACTTCAGCGATTGTGATCACAAGGTACGGAAAGAACTGCCACATGACGTTCACTTTATCGGCAGAAGAATCCATCCACATCTGAATTCCACCTACAAGAGCGAATGAAACAGCAGCGACGAACATACCAAGAGTCATACGCTTAATTGGAGTAGATGTGATTCCAACTTTATCAAGCGCTGGGTAAACAACCATAGAGAAAAGTGGGATTAGGCCCATAACCATGATTGGGTTCCAAGCAGCAATTTGTGAAGCTTCGAATGGAATTCCCATGAAGTTCAGGTCCATGTTTGTTGCCTGGATAACCCAAGAAGATCCATGCTGATCAAAAAGGGCCCAGAAGATTGCAATTGAAGCAAAAAGTTTTGCGATATCGAAAACAGCTTTAACTGAATCCACTTGCTCGCGGCTATGCTCTTTAAGAGCACCATCTAGAAAACTCTCACCAGCTTTGCGCGAAGAAGAGTTTTTGAAAGCAGACGCCACAACATTGAATAATCCATGGCCATCGCTCTTCGTAGGTGGAACGTGAACGAATTCATTTCTTCCCATCCAGAAGATGAAAGTAGCGATTAACATAAGAACACCTGGGATACCGAAAGCAACAGATGGTCCGTAAGCTTTGAGTGTCCATGGAGTAATAATCGTAGAAAAGAATGAACCGAAGTTGATCATGAAATAGAAAAGCTCATAAACTTTTTTAAGTAAGTGAGTTTGGTTCGCTTTGAACTGGTCACCAACGTGAGCAGAAACACATGGCTTAATCCCACCTGAACCAAGAGCGATGAGCCCAAGACCAACGTAAAGACCCATGGTGTTTTCCCAAATAGAGAGAACAGCGTGACCTAAGCAGTAAACGAGTGAAAGATAAAGAATCGTCTTGTACTTACCCCAGATTCTATCTGAGATAAACGCGCCTAAAAGTGGGAACAAGTAACAAGCACCCGCAAACAAGTGATATGTTGAAGTGGCTTCGGATTCTTGCATAAGAAGAACCTGAATCATGAAAACAGTAAGAATAGATCTCATCCCGTAGTAACTATAACGCTCGCACGCCTCGTTACCTACAATGTATTTAATCTGCTCTGGAAACTTGTTGTCTGTCGCATCCATTGATGTGGCAGCTGCTGCTTGTGACATGCATTTACTCCTTATTTGTTCTCATCATTATCTGGTTCATTAAACTGGAAAGGCTTAACTCGCTTGTTGCCACCCAATTTCTTAGGCTTGTCCGAGTCTTCATCTTCTTTTTCCCAGTGACGATACCAAGGGTCTGATGGTTTTTCTCGGTTTTTTTCCTTACTTTCCATGGCAGATTTTTCGATATCTTCACGCTTTTTTAGCATCGTTTTGGTGCTTTTTTGGCCCTGAACCGTGCTCGATCCTGCGCTTGCTGCACTTCCCGTGCTTTTATCATGGAGAGTGATGTCCAAAGTGACATCACCTGTGATCTTAGTCTGGCAACTGAGTCTCTCTTTTGTGATGTGAAAAACATTTCCTAAAAGACGAAGCTCCTCAAAAGTTTGCCCAGTTAAGTTCATCTCCCCCGACTTCACGACAATCGTGCAGTCTGAACAAGACGCGCATCCGCCACAACTTGATTTTATTTTTTTGCCTGATTTCTTGAGCTGATTTAAGAGTGTTTCTTCACCGTTAAATTTAAGAACTTCACCTGATGGCCACAATGTAACTTTAAAATCACTCATACAACTTTCTTAATCTGCTTTTCAATGGTTTCAAGAATCTTCGCTTTAAATGGCTTTAAAAGAAAACCCAAGTCGACGCTCACAACAGCCTCGGCCTCACGAAATTCAATAGTGGCATTAAAGCCAGAGCCTTTCGCGCTTAGAGTTGTGTTCGCATCGTCGTTTTTAACATCGGCCGACACACCAAACTTTGATATCACCTCTGGGATGAGTTTTTTGGCCTGGTCATAACCCGTTTTTTTATCAGTAATCTGAGAATAGGGAACTTTCAATTCCATATATGACTCCTTTGTAAGATTTATCTGGTTCCAGTAGAGCCGAACCCACCAGCTCCCCTCTTCGTTTCTCCAAGCTTACTTGTCGCAGTATATGTGGCCTGAATAACTGGAGATAAAACAAGCTGAGCGATTCTGAGACCGTGCTCAATTGTGTAATCCTGATTTCCAAAATTACCAACAATGACACAAACTTCGCCTCGGTAATCACAGTCAACTGTTCCAGGAGCATTCACAACAAGAAGAGGAGACTTCAAAGAAAGACCAGAACGTGGTCGGACTTGAACCTCATAACCAAATGGGATTTCCATTTGAAGACCAGTGGGAACGAGAACTCGCTCCCCTGGTTTTACAACAATTGATTTTTTTTCAGGGATGCTGGCGCGGATATCCGCTCCAGCAGCACCTTCTGTCGCATAAAAAGGGAGCTCAAAACTCTCATCATAGTGAGGGAGAGTCACAACTCGTACTTCTATGCTCATTACTACTTCACTTTTTTCGCGACAGGAGCAACTGCCTTGGCAGAAAGCTTGATTTTCCCGAAGCGGTCTACTTCTAGAACTTTAACGTCAAGAAGTTGGCCTTCAGTTAAGTAGTCATTTGGATCATTCACGCGCTCATCAGCAATCTCTGAAACGTGAACAAGACCAGCAAGACCTGGAACGATGTCAACGAAAGCGCCGTACTCTTTAATGGTCACGACAGTTCCTTTGTAAACGCTTCCCATCTTAGGACCGTTCAATTGCATTTCAGCAAGAGCGATAACTTCATCAATTTTAGCGACGTCTACGCCGAGAACTTTAACTGTTCCGTCTTCAGCAACATCCATCGTGACTTTGTAGTTCTCTTGAAGCGCTTTGATGTTTTTTCCACCAGGACCGATAAGAGCGCCGATCTTATCTTGAGCGATTTTAAATGACTTAATTTGCGGCACACCAGCTTTGAATCCTTCACGGTGTGAAGTAATCGTCTTGGCCATTTCACCTAAGATATGAGTACGTGCTTCTTTCGCTTGAGCAAGAGCTTCACGGAAAATTTGCTCAGAGATACCAGCAATTTTCATATCCATTTGAATCGCAGTGATACCATCTTTTGTACCAGCAAGTTTAAAATCCATATCCCCGAGGTGATCTTCATCCCCTAAGATATCTGTTAGAATTTTATACTTATCACCTTCTTTGATTAGTCCCATCGCGATACCTGCAACAGGTCCTTTAAGTGGAACACCAGCATCCATAAGGGCCATCGATCCAGAACAAACTGAACCCATTGATGATGAACCGTTAGATTCTAAAACTTCGCACGCTACACGAACTGTGTACGGAAAATCTGTTTGAGATGGCATAGCTTTTTTAAGAGCACGTTCAGCAAGATTTCCGTGACCGATTTCACGACGGCCAACACCACGGTAGCCTTTCGCTTCACCAACAGAAAATGGTGGCATTGAATAGTGAAGGTAGAATTTCTCATACCCAACACCGTGAATTGAATCATACATCTGCTCGCCTTCTTTACCACCGATCGTCACGGCCGCAAGAACTTGAGTCTCACCACGTGTGAAAAGTGATGAACCGTGAACAGCAGAAAGAACTGAGGTTTCAGTTTCAATGGCACGAACCACCTTCATCCCGCGGCCTGCGATACGCTTCTCTTCATTGATGATATCAGCGCGCATGAGTTTGTACATAATTTCATCCGCAACTTTTGCTGCTTCTTTACCGAAGTCCGTGCCTTCAGCAAGACCGTATTTCGCAGGATTTGCTTTAAGGGCTTCTTTGATTTTCTTACGGAAATCATTCGTGGCAGCAGAACGATCTTGTTTCTTATTGATCGAAAGAGCTTTACGAGCTTCAGAAGAAAAATCTTTTGTCGCTTCAGTCATAAGAGTGGCGTTTGGAGTGACCGGAGTAAACTCACGTTTTTTCACGCCTACTTCTTTTGTCATCTGCTCAAGAAGTTTACAGAATTCTTTGATGTTGTTGTGACCGAAAATGATCGCATCTAGCATTTCCTGCTCAGACACTTCATTCGCTTCACCTTCAACCATAAGAACTGCATCGTTTGAACCGGCCACGAGAAGTTCAAGAGTAGATTTCTCGAATTCTTCACGAGATGGGTTAAGAGTCAGCTTGCCATCAATGCAGCCAACTTTTGCGTATCCCATCGGGCCATTGAAAGGAACATCTGAAATTGCCAAACACGCAGCAGCTCCAAGACCGGCCAAAACTTCTGAATCACCTGAGCCGTGTGAAAGAACTTGTGCCATTATTATCGTCTCGTTCATAAACCCTTCAGGGAAAAGTGGACGGAGAGGACGGTCGATAAGTCTCATGATAAGGATTTCAGCATTCGAAGGACGGCTCTCGCGCTTCATAAATCCACCAAGGAATTTTCCAGCAGCGTAAAACTTCTCTTTATAATCTACGAGGAGAGGAAAAAAATCTTGTCCATCGTTTACATCTTTAGCGCAAGTAAGCGTGACAAGAACTTGAGTTCCGCCACAAGAGGCGAGGATTGCTGAATCGGCTTGTTTAGCAAGACGACCAGTTTCTAAGGTGATTTCTTTTCCACCATAGATCATTTTAAATTCTTTTTTGTTATTCAACATAGGTTCTCCTAAATAACTGGCAGAGCAAAGGCGCTGCCTAAAAATAGTCGGTATTATAAATGTTTTGAAGATAAGGTTTGATTAGAGTCGGGAGTTTGAGAGATAAAGAGGAGTTTGAAAATCAAGCTACTTTTTATCTCTTAAAATACTCAGGCCCTCTAGACTTACCTTACTATAAATAATAAGGGCCCAAAAAGGGCCCTTATTTCTTAAATTACTTACGTAGACCTAACTCATTGATGAGCTTCGTATAGCGAGCTGCATCTGTAGTGCTTAGGTACTTAAGAAGTGAACGACGTTGACCGATCATCTTCATAAGACCTCTCATTCCTGAGTGATCTTTTTTGTTGGCTTCAAAATGTGGAGTAAGATTTTTAATTCTTTCTGTAAGAATTGCAACCTGAACTTCAACTGATCCTGTGTTCTTGTCAGAACCACCAAATTTTTTTGTTAATTCAGCTGTTTTTGCTACTGTGATCATCTTGTTTTCCTTTTGCCCTAGCAACAACCTTATGTTGAAACCAAGTACAAATATAAAATGGATGAGCGTTATTGCTTCCATTTTCTCGTTAAATTATGAGCTTATGATTTTTTATCTAAGAAATTCAGACATGTAAATCTTTAATTGATCAATGAGCCGCTCTTCCACCTGACGGATCCGCTCCCGAGATACACCGTATTGATCAGCGATACTTTGTAGACTCTCAGGTACTTCACTAAGTAGTCGTTTTTTAAAGATTTCCTGATCTCGAGGCTTCAGTCCTTTCACAAACTCGCCTAAATGCTCTTGTAGAATTTCTAGGTTTTGAAGATCAGAAAGCTTCTCATCCAAAGGACCCTCATCGTCACTAAGGAGGTCTCCGAGAGTTTGCCTCCCCCCATCTTCATCCAGAGGTCGATCCATACTAACTTCTTGACCAAAGCTTCCTAGTCGCTGGTCCATCTCGATGACTGACTTCTCCGATACACCAAGGTTCTCGGAGAGAAGTTTTACATCAGGACTAATTCCCATGCTCATTAATCGCTGTTTTTCGCGCATTAAATTGTAGAACAGTTTTTTCTGATCTTGAGTTGTACCAATTTTCACTAAGCGGAAGTTATCGAGAATGAATTTCAAAATATAGGAACGGATCCACCAGCTAGCGTAGTAAGAAAGCTTTGCACCTTTTGATGAGTCGTACTTTGAGACGGCCTTCATCAAACCGATATTTCCTTCCTGAATGAGATCCATGATGTTTTTATAAGCACTCTTGTATTCCAAAGCAATTTTTACTACAAGTCGAAGATTCGCTAGAACAAGTTTTTTAGCAACTTCAATGTCACCAGTCTTGAGTAGCTCTGCTGTGAGCTCGCGCTCTTCTTCGATGGTAAGTAGTTTATGTCGAGAAATCTCTTTCAAATATAAAGAGAATGGATCTTGAACTTTCAGTGCACTGGTTTGCCGTACAACGGGAAGAGACTCCGCAATTTTAGGTAGTAAATCTTCACTCGGAGCAGGAGTGAGGAGAAAATCCTCATCGCTTTCTGTATCTACTTGAACGATTACTTCTTTCGGTTTGGCGACCTTACTGGGTTTAGGGTCATTCATAACCTCGAGAACAACTTCTGATTTTATATTTTTTTTTGGCATAAATAAATAATGGTAACGGTTATAATAGTGTCAAGGTTACTAGAAGAATAATCAAAATGGAATTCTATAGATTTAATTTAAGTCGACCAGCAGCTACATCCGAGCGGTAGTGGAGATAGCTAAGTGCAAAGAGTCCATAGGAAAATCTTACAGGGACTGTGATCATTTCATCGCTATAGGATTCAAAGAGTGGTCCTTTGTAAGCGATGAGCTGGCTTAAGAGTTCTTCACCAATCAAACGTCCAAAATCATCGTTCCACATTTTTTGCATGAAAAGTTTTTCTTTCTCCTTAACAAGCCGTCCCACATAACGAGCAATCTCCTCTTTGTGCCGCTTTTTCCCAGCGTCATCGATTTCTTTTTCTAGCTGAGCTGATTTAAGACGAATAGAGCGAAGATAGTTTTTTGAAAACTTAAGATCGAAAGTCACTTTGAGCTTATCATCATTGCCGTTCAATCGATCGAGCTCACCTAGAGTTATCGTAAAATCCACAATAAAGCCTTCTGTGAAACCAGAAACATTCTTTCTAGGCTCAACCTGCACGCGAAGAGACTCTTCATACAAAAGATCAGTCGAAAAAAGACCTAACATTTGCTTGGACCAACGGTTCCATTTCTCATCAATACTACTTCTCACAAGCATGGGAATATCAATGTAGGCATCAACGGCATTAAATAAATCAGGAACACCAGTCATGAGCGAAATAAAGTTTGAAGTTTCAAGAATTGGATCTTCAAGCTCGTTGGCCTTGATCCATTCTTTAACCTGTGGGACTTTGGTCTGAGGAGAATCCTGGAAGCGAAAGTGGCTGCAGTACATTTTGGATAAATCCGTCGTGTGCCCAGTGGAGCCAGCACTCAGCGGAAATTTCTTTTTAAAATTTTCAAAAGATTCTTTTCGACAAATAAGATCGGTGCATGCCACTTGGACAGTATCTTTCAATGCGGGCCTTGTGACCACTTTCTCCATTCTACCATCAATCTGATCCTGAAGACCCGAGAGGTTCTTGATCACAAAGGCCATGATGAATTTATTATTTAGGTAACTCGTCAGCATCCGGTAATCTTCTACCTCTCCACCCCACGAGCAGAAGGCACGAAAATTACGAATGGCGAGATCAAACTCCCGTGAGCGCGTTGCAGGTTTCGAGAGTACATTTTTGACGATGTCGGTTGCAAACGGTGAGGACTCGACGGAGGGGAGAATACTCATCACGGGTTTTTCATAGTAAAATTCCAAAGAGCGCTCGATATTTTTTAGCGAGAAGAGAGTCATATTTTTTGAGCAGTACTGGGTCACCAAATTTGAGACTAATTTTTTATAGTCCTCTTGGCCCACTTCGAGAACCTTCGCATAAGCACCAACGGCCTTAATCGTCGTATCGAGTCCAATGTACTGAAGGGTCGAGACCACCGAACGCTTTGCCTGTTTTTCATCCCAAGGACTTGAGTATGTTGGGGCGGATAAATAGGTGCAGCTTTCGTTGAGATTGATCCCACTTGCGTAGGTTGCATGATACAGCTTCACTTTCTTGTTTTCACCGAACTGAGACTTATCGTAGATGTCACTAAACACAGAGAGAAGCGGATCCATCTGGAGATTCTCTTGAGCACGGCCCATAATAATCCCCTCTACCGGTACAAGGGCATGAGCAGCAGTAAGAGCAAAAATTAAATACCCGACGAATACTGTCTTCATAGCTTTCACATCTTTTTAAACTTATCGGAGAAAATTTCGATAGGTTAACTATGAAATTTCTGTCTCTATTACTGATGATATCCATGTTCAAATGGGGCACTTTGAGTGTTCATGCTCAGGACTTCTCATTAAGTGAACGAGGAACATTTACGCCCCCACCAGACTTTCAAGACGTGAAAGAATTAAACAAAATCCTGTTTTCAGATGTCGGTGAACAGAGAGAAGAGTTGAAAAAGGTAAAACTCTACCTGATTAATGGAGAAGTTCGCCTGGCGATGCTCTACCTAAATAAGATGACCTACACTCAGACCAAACTTCGTCCGTTGATTTATCGCTACCTCGCTATTTTAAACTTTACTCAAAATAATTTTCAAAAGACTCATGAATTCCTCACGAAGAAAGAGCTTCAGGTCATGCCGCATTTTTCCAAGATCTGCACCCTACAGGTCCTGGCCGAGATCATCCTGAAAAAAAATGATCAGCTGGAGAAAAATTGGAGTCGCTGCCAACTGGAAAACGCTCAAGAGTTTAAAGACCGAAATTTGATTTGGATGGACACGCTAGTCGGCCTGAGGTTACATCCTAGAGACAACATCACAAGAATCCCCTTCAAAGGATTAAGTCTTCAGTCTCTTCATTTGGCCGAACTCAAAGTGATGCTTAGACTCATCCTATATCTAAATCAGGAAAAATTAGTGCTCGAGCAAATCCGAGATCTGACGGTAGATCAACTTCAAGACATTGAGGTGAGAGAACTCGTTGGACAAATTTTTTTCAGGACACAAGGACTTGCAAAGTCCTATCAATTTGTTGAAGATCTCAAATCACCGAATGCGGAAAACATAAAGGGAAACCTTTATCTTCTGAGACAAAAGTACGAGCTCGCCTACTCTCAATTCAAACTCGCGCTCGAACAAAAGCAAAATTCACAAAATGCCATGGAAAGGCTACTGCCGCTGGCGTGGCTCCTGGGAGACTGGGAAAATGGGAGCAAGTACGCTGAGCAAGTCATGGCATCACCGCAGTCACAGATTCACAAACTTGCCTTGGTTTCCGCTTTCTTAATGCAGAAAGGTGATTACGACAAAGCAAGTGCTGTACTAAAGAGAATTGCGGAGCTTTCTCGTAAGGGATCAGAACTTGAAGTTTCCCAACTCGCGAGCTTCACCGCTCTCATGCAAAACCAACCTGAGACAGTTAGAAAACAGGCCAATGTAAGTTGCGCTCAGTATGACCTAATAAACTGCTGGGTGCTTTATCAAATAGAGCAATGGGATGCCTTTGCGCTCACGATTAGGCGTGAAGATAAGCTTCCAGAGAAAAGAGAATGGGAAAAACTCATCAAAGATGATCCCAAACCTCCCATGCAAGAAACTGTATTTATCAATCAACTGGATATAGAAGAGATGGATGACAAACTTATACACCTTATCCCCAAAAATTAGAGTTGTTTTCTTTCACGGCCTAAACAATAACGCCGAGAGCTTTAAACCTTTGCGGGATTCCTTTGAAAAACTGGGCCATGAAACGGAGCTGGTTATTCTCCCAGGTCATGGGTCTGTCAGAGATGAGGCCAGAGATTTCGAAAGCGCGCTTAAGCTATTTGAGAAATCCATGCTTGACTTGAAGAAAACACCTTATGTAGCGGTGGCCTTTTCTCAAGGTGCACTCTTTTTACAATTATGGCTCCAAGGCCATCAGGAGTTTCGGCCCATGAGGCAGGTTCTTCTAGCTCCCGCCTTGTATATACGAAATCAATTCTTCGTCACCAAGACTCTGAAGTGCCTACCAGAGAATTTTCTTATTAAAAGTTTTTCTCCTAAGCTGGTGCAAAATTTTTCAAGCTTGTATGTCTGGGAATACCAGATTCTTATTCGAGGCATTCTTATTTACCAGAAAGATCCCAGACCTTTTATGATGCCGACTTTAGTGGTTGTGGATCCGCAGGATGAGTTAGTCGATGCAAAGACCTTAAAGCGAGAAGTCGAAAAACTCGATCCGAATCAAACCGTTGAGTTCATCAGAAGAACAAAAACAAGAAAGACTCTTGGCTTTCACCATATCATTTTTCATCCATATTATTTTAAGGAAGAGGATTGGAATCACTTAACTAGGAAGCTATCAAGCTTCCTAGTCGGAGTTTAGTTTAGGGGTTTAAATTCTTTGCCGTCAAAATTAAAGATCACTTCTTTTTCTTCGTATTTTGTTTTCAAATTCACAGGTCTGCGCCAGATAACGAAGAGGTTACGAAGAGTTTCGTTGGCAAAGTTCACATCCAAATCAACTCCGTAGTGGATGTGATTCAAAAGAAGCTCTTTACGATTCATGTAATTTCCATCTTCTACTTCGATGATGGGTTGGCCAAAATTTGTGAGCTGAGAAAGAAGCTTCTGCTTGATGGCCTTGAAGTCTTTCGAGTCAATCTCAAAACGCCCGGTGCGCGGATTATACTTATAGGTAAAAAGCTGTTGGCGTTCGCAGAAATCAGGCGTCAAGAACTCATCAATAAAAGAAATATCATTGTGCGACTTTCTCACTTCGAATATCTTCTCTTTGCCCTTACCTAGCTTCGTGTTCCAACGGAGTTTTTCATGCATGTCTGTGCACTCGTTGTACTCTTTTCCAAACATCCCACGGTCCCAGCGGTACTCAATGTCTCGCATGAGCTCAATTCCAACTTTATAGGGATTGATGTTTTGCTTACTCATGTGCATAACACCAGCGTGCTTATCGGCGAAGTCGATGATCTCAGAGGCGTCGAGGGCCTTCTGGGTCATGATCGTTGAGTGCCAGTAACTGGCCCACCCTTCGTTCATTATTTTAGTCATTCGCTGGGGAAGGAAGTAGTAGGCCTCTTCACGAAGAATTCCAATAATATCGGCCTGCCACTCTTCAATCGGTGCATATTGGATGAGGTAACCGAGGACATCTTTTGTTTTATTAAGAAGAGGTCTCTCTGCCATGAGTTCTTCACGGCGGTCCTCTTTTTTCAGGTCATCTTCTTTCTTATCCTGACGAGCTTTCGTGCGCATGAAAGACTTCAAAGCTTGAGACCGGTCATCAATCAAATAGCCCTCGTCTTCAGCGATCTGTTGCTCATTGAGCTCGAGTCGGTGGCGCTTAAGTGTGCTCGTCTCAAACAGCTCATTGATGTCCAGGAGATTTTCTAGGGAGAGAACCTTATCAACGAAAGACTCAACTGCGTCCTGGCCATAGCGCTCCATGTAGCGACGGATTTTAGTCCCATGGTTGGCCATGACATCCATCATTTTGCGATTCGTATTAGAGAACCAAGCATTGTTCTTAAAGAAATCATTGTGTCCGTACACATGGGCCATTACGATTTTCTGATCAACCCAATTATTTGCCTGAAGAAGATAGGCGTAACAGGGGTCAGTGTTGATCACCATTTCGTAAATTTTTTGGAGCCCGTAAGCATACCCTTTTGAGAGCTGATCATAGTCCATCCCAAACTTCCAATGCGGGTATCTTGATGGGAACCCGCCTTGTGCAGCGAGGATATTAATCGTGTCGTAGTCACAGACTTCAAAAACTTGGGGAAAAAAATCGAGACCGTAATCTATAGCGTAGCCTTCGATTTCGTTTTTTAAAGTAAGTAACTCACCAGAGATGGGTTTTGAACGGTTCATCTATTTTCCCTTCCCTAAAAACTCTTTAATCGAGTCCAGGATCCCTTCTTTATTCTTAATTTTTGAAAGCGTCAGTTTGTCAGAGTCGGCCCCATACTTCGCAGTGAGGTCTTTATAGAACTGACCCGAACCGTACCGAGACTCAACCTGACCATAGCAGAAAACGTTGGACGCTGGGAGAATGACGTTATCCAAGAGATCCAGACAAAGCTTTGTATCATCGGCCGACCAGTTATCACCGTCAGAGAAATGGAAAGGGTAGATATTCCATTCATTAGGATTGTAGTCTTTTTCTATGATCTCTTTACAAAGGTTGTAAGCAGATGAAATGAGTGTTCCTCCACTTTCTCGAGTACGGAAAAACGTATGCTCATCCACTTCTTTGGCAGTCGCATCGTGAATGATGTAGCGGATTTCGATGTCTTTATACTGAGATTTAAGCCAGAGGTTAATCCAAAAAGATTCTGTGCGGACAATTTCTTTTTGCTCATCACCCATTGAACCCGATACGTCCATCATGTAAATCACAACCGCGGCGTTTTGCATCTCAACTTTTGTCTCAGAGGCACGGTAGCGAAAATCTCTTCTGATTGGAATAATCGCTGGGTTCTCTGGATCATAAGAGTCTGTTGCGATTTGACGACGCAGGGCCTGCTTATAAGTTCTACGTAAGTGCCGAAGTGAATCAGGACCTGTTGTACCAATATTGGTATAGCGGTCTATCACAGAATGCAGCGACTTCTTGCCTTTAGGCTCAATATTAGGAAGAGCAAGCTCATCTCCTAAAATACGCGCGAGCTCATCAAGGGAGAGCTCGACGTCGAGCTCCTTATTCCCTTCACCTTCGCCGGATTCTCCTTGCCCTGGTTGTCCATTTGGATCTTGCTGACCATCTACAGGATCACCTGGCTTCCCTTCACCTTGCCCCATTCCTCCTTGAGACTTGTCACCAAATCTAAAACGAGGAATATCGATACTCGGCATCGGAACAGTAAATTTTTCATTTCCCTTTGGAATGATCTGGCTTCCCTGAGAAACATATTTCCGAAGATTGTCACGGATTTTACCCTTAACAATCTTCCGGAACCTTGCGTGATCTCGTTTTATCGGATGATCCACTCTAACTCTCCTCTAAACGCTGTCCTTAGGACTTAATTGAATCGCCTTTAGCAAATATTGAGGCCACAAAATTTAAAGCATCAGTGGCACAGATATCGCAATAGCCAAAGTTCTTAATCAAGCGACTCTTCACTACTTCAATCTTCTCCTGGGTTTGTTTATCAACCACGTTCGAGATGATTGTCGTAAGTTTTATCGTGTCACGCTGGTCTTCAAAAAGTTTAAGCTCAAGAGCGCGGTGGAGACGTTCGTTCATCTTGTAATCGAACTGTTTCCCTTCAATTGCGAGAGCACCAATGTAGTTCATCAGTTCGCGTCTAAAATCATCCTTACGTGACTCAGGGATATCGATTTTTTCTTCAATCGCTCGCATGAATCTTTCGTCAGCTTCCTCTAATTTATTAGAGTATTTATTACGGATTTTTTCTTTTTGCGTGTAGGCCTTAACGTTATCAACATAGTTCGCGCAGAGAGTTTGAATCGCTGACTCATCAACAGAGATCGCTTTCTGCACATCGTTTTTGACGATGTCTTCATACTCTTGTCTACAAACAGCGAGCATCTCGCGGTAATGATCCATTTGATCTGGAGAATTCACCAGTGCGTGGTGCTTAAGACCACTTTCAAGCTCATTGAAAACCATGAAAGGGTTTAAACAACCGACGTGACCGTTCTTAACGAGAGCGTTTGAGATCTTATCTTGGATATAACGTGGAGAAATCCCTTCAAGGCCCTCACGGATCGCTTCTTTACGAAGCTCTTTCACGTTATCTTCGTTATAACCTGGAAGAGTTTTTCCATTATAAAGCTTGAGCTTTTGAAGCTTCGTAAGATCCGACTTCTTCGGCTCTTCTAGACGAGTTAAAATCGCCCAAGTTGACGCCATCTCAAGAGTGTGAGGAGCGATGTGAATATTTGGAATCGTATCTTTATTATAATCCTTACGGTAGATACGAGTCTCTTGATCCAGACGAGTGATATAAGGAACATCAATTTTAACCGTACGGTCACGAAGAGCTTCCATGAATTCGTTTGATTGAAGCTTTCTGTACTCTGGCTCGTTAGTGTGACCTAAGATCACAAGATCGATATTTGTTTGAGCAAATTTTTTCGGCTTAATTGATTGTTCTTGAGAAGCTCCAAGAAGATCGTACAAGAAAGCCACATCAAGTTTTAACATCTCAATGAATTCCACGATCCCACGGTTGGCGATGTTAAACTCACCATCAAAGTTAAATGCGCGAGGGTCAGAGTCTGATCCATAGATAGCAATTTTACGGTAGTTAATATCACCTGTTAGCTCTGTCGAGTCCTGGTTCTTCTCATCTTTTGGTTGGAACGTACCAATACCACGACGGTCTTTCTCAGAGAGAATTAAGCGCTTCACACGAAGGTGCTTCATCACTTTATTCCAGTCACCATCGTACTTCAGCATGAACTCGTTCAAGATAAAACGACAAGCGGGATTCACTTCACCTTTGATTTTTACTTTGTAAGGAGATTTATTAACTTTAGCGAGCTCTACTAAGAATCTGTCACGAACTTCAATTGGAAGAAGCTTAAGCGGCTCTTCGTGCATTGGACTCGCGAAAACTTTCTGGCCACCAAGAATCGCTGACCCTTCTTCATCAATCCACTCGTAAGTGTAAAGAGCTCCTTCGTCAGTACGAGAATAGTGCTCGAGTCCTTTTTTCAAAAGACGAGACACTGATGATTTCGCAGATCCGACCGGACCATGAAGAAGAAGTACCCTCTTCTCAGTCCCATACCCAAGCGCCGCTGACTGGAAGAAATTCACCATTTTCATTAAGTGAACATCGATCCCAAAGATAGCATCTTTTCCATTCTCAAATGGATCATCGAAGAAGTGATAACGAGTCACTTCTTTTTTATATTCAGTGTACTGAGTTGTTCCAAAGCTCATGATCATGTCGTAAATTCGCTGAAACGAATTACGGCTGATCTTTGGATTCTTCATCACAAGTTCTACATACTCTTGAAAACTTCCGTTCCAGTGCAAATGGGAAAAGTCTTTGGGATTGTAGTGCTGAGAGATAAACGATTGGATATCGAAATTGGAGCTTGCCATGGACTTCCTCCCTAAGGCGAATTATTGGGGCAGCTTAAGCCCTTAATTTATTGTACGCCTTAAAGTTTAACTTCTTCAAACGAATACGTGAAGTCGGCAAAAGACTGACAGGAGACCGACAAGAACGATCAGACTTCGCACCAAAGATTATTGTTTGACTAAAGTTGAGTTCACTTTATCATTAGTAGAGATATTGAAAATTTTAAAGGGCATTATGGGTATTCTCTGCGCGGGCGGAACTGACATTGGTAGAAAAAGAAAAACAAATCAAGATTCGATTTGCCTCGACTTCGACCACAATTTTTTCGCTGTCGCTGATGGAATGGGTGGACACAACGGTGGAGACGTCGCCTCCCAAATCTCCGTGAAAGTCATGCCGGATTTTTTCGAAAAGAATAAAACTCTTGACCCTCAAGTCTTAATGAAAAATATGATTCAGGAAATCAATCAGGCCATCTTAAGAAGGGCAGATGCTGAACCAGAACTCCAAGGCATGGGGACAACTATCTGTGCCGTTCACTTCGCAGGCCCAACTCTTGTCATTGGGAACGTTGGTGATTCACGCGCCTACATGGTTAACAATAACTATATCTATCAAATGACCAGAGACCATTCCTTTGTTCAAGAAAAACTAAACATGGGCATTTACACCCGTGAAGATGCAGTGAAAGATCCGCAAAAGAATGTCCTGGTACGGTCTGTAGGTTTTGAGCAGGACCTTTTAGTAGATGTCTTTCACTACCGGATCTGTAAGAATGATATTTTTTTAATTTGCTCTGACGGATTGCATGGCAAAGTCTCTGATGGCGATATTTTACACATCGTGCAGAAAAATATCAGTGACCCGTCCCGCTGTGAGTTAGCTGATGTACAGAGAACTGTCACTGAACTTATCCAGCAGGCAAACAACAACGGGGGACAAGATAACATTTCTGTCATCCTTGCGGTGGCCAAAGCCTAATCTTTCTCTTTTGAAATCAATGTTTTGTATTTCCAATTGCAGGCCTCTGGCTTAAAATATCTAGCATGGATAAGTACTACACCGTTATGGTTGTCCCCGAAAAACAAAAAGGGGTCAAAACCTATCGAATTCCCACTGTGCTCTTTAAGTCTCTGGCCTTTATGATGGTCATGCTCTTCATGTTGATTGGCGTGCTTGCCTTTGATTACTGGAAAATTCTGCAACAGGTTTATGAGAACAAACATCTCTCCATTGAGAATCGACAACTCAAAGAACAAATCCAGCTCTTTCAAATGAAGATGAACACACTTGGAGATGACCTTAAACGAATCAATACGTTTGAGAAAAAACTCCGCGTGATCACGGGGCTTGAAGACGTGAGTACCAAGGGCCCGATCTACAAACCTGAATCCGATGAAGCAGATAAAGAAAAATTCTCGCTGGAAGATTTGAACACTTCGCTTGATTTTAAGTTTGAAGAAGATATAGAGGATCAGCCAAAGTTCAAGGAACTTAAATCTCTTTATGATAAAAAAATCGCCGCAAGCCTTGGTCTTGAGCGAAGCTACCTCTTAACAAAGCAGTGGTCGGATCTCGCTCGCCGTAGTTTTGCTCTTTCAAACGACTATGCTCGGTTTGATTTTAAATATGCTCAGATTAAAGAAGTCGTCTCAGCGATTGAAGGAAATATTCACACTCTCGATCAGTTTTTGCTCGATAAAGACTCCTACCTAAGTTCAACGCCTACGATTCTCCCAGCAGACGGATGGATCACTAGTTATTTTGGACAAAGGATGTCTCCTTGGGCCGGGAGAATGAAAATGCATGAGGGACTTGACGTTGGTGCTCCCTATGGGACTCCAGTGCATGCTCCGGCCGATGGGATCGTGACTTTCTCAGGAGAGAAAGCGGGCTTTGGAAAATTCGTTCAAGTTGACCATGGTTATGGAATTGAAACAATCTACGCTCACAATCAGTCTCTAAGTGTCCGCGCCGGTCAGAAAATTAAACGTGGAAATCTTCTCGCAGCAGTTGGAAATACCGGTCACTCTACAGGCCCCCATTTACATTATGAAGTCAGGGTTAATGGCATTGCCGTTGATCCTCTATATTTTATCCTAGATTAAAAAAAGGTTTTCTCATGTTCGACTCGATGATGCGCAAGCTATTTGGTACAAAACAAGACAGAGATATGCGCTCTTTAAGACCTCTTTTAGATCAGGTCAATGCCCTCGAAGGTAAGTACAAGGCCATGTCAGACGATGAATTAAAATCTCAGACACCCTTTTTTAAAGATAAATTGCAAAACGGTGCCACAGTAAATGATATTCTGCCGGACGCTTTTGCGGTCGTGCGAGAGGCCAGTCGCCGTGTAATGAACATGCGTCACTTCGATGTCCAAATCCTCGGCGGGATTGTTCTTCACCAAGGTAAAATCTCCGAGATGAAAACAGGAGAAGGAAAAACTCTCACGGCCACACTTCCGCTCTACCTAAACGCGCTCACTGGCCGAGGTGCCCATCTTGTGACCGTGAACGATTACCTTGCGACTCGAGATTCTCATGAAATGGGAGTGCTCTATAACTGGCTCGGTCTTACTGTCGGCTGTATCACGGCCAATATGGATGATGAGGACCGTAAGAATGCGTACCAAGCAGACATCACTTACGGAACAAATAACGAATTTGCTTTCGATTACCTCCGTGACAACATGAAGTTTGACTTAAACGACTACGTTCAAAGAGAGCACCACTTTTGTATCGTGGATGAAGTGGATTCAATTCTCATCGATGAAGCGAGAACTCCCCTACTGATCTCTGGTCCTTCTGAGGGTGACACACGCTTGTACTCGGTAGTTGATAAAGTGATTCCACAGCTCACGCTCACAACTCACTATACAGTTGACGAGAAGGCCAAGTCTTCCGTTCTCACTGAAGCTGGTATTATCCGCGTTCAGGAAATTCTGAACATCGGAAACCTCTACGATGTGAAAAATATTGAAGTCCTTCACCACGTGAACCAATCTCTCCGAGCACACACATTATTTAAAAACGAAGTCGACTACGTCATTCGAGATGGAAAAATTATCATCGTTGATGAATTCACAGGTCGTATGAAAGAGGGCTCTCGATGGTCAGATGGTCTTCACCAAGCAGTTGAGGCCAAAGAAGGTGTTGAAGTTAAATCTGAAAACCAAACTCTTGCTAGTATCACTTTCCAAAACTACTTCCGTCTTTACGCGAAACTCTCCGGTATGACGGGAACAGCGGACACTGAAGCCGAAGAGTTTATGAAGATTTACTCTCTTGAAGTGGTTGTGATCCCGACGAATCTTCCAATGACAAGGGATGATCAGGCCGATGTGATTTATGCAACGAGGGCCGCAAAGTACGAAGCGGTATCAAAACTCATTGTGGAATGTCACCAAAAGGGCCAGCCAGTTCTTGTGGGAACAATTTCCATTGAGTCATCAGAACTTATTTCTCAATTCCTAACCTCAAAAGGTATTAAGCACGAAGTTCTAAACGCAAAAAACCATGCTCGAGAAGCAGAAATCGTCGCCATGGCCGGTCAGCGTGGCGGTGTCACTATCGCTACAAATATGGCGGGCCGAGGGACAGACATTAAACTCACACCAGAAACCAAAGCTCTCGGTGGACTTTTCATCATCGGTACCGAACGTCACGAATCAAGACGTATTGATAATCAGCTCCGAGGTCGTTCGGGACGTCAAGGTGATCCAGGTAAATCAAAGTTCTTCCTTTCTCTTGAAGATGATCTTATGCGAATTTTTGGTTCAGATCGAATCAAAGGCATCATGGTGAAGCTTGGAATGAAAGACGACGAGCCTATTGAGCACTCAATGATCTCGAATGCTATCGCCAAGGCCCAGAAGAAAGTTGAGACTCATAACTTTGATATCCGTAAGCACCTTCTGGACTTCGATAACGTCATGAATGAGCAGCGTAAGGTTATCTATAAAATCCGCCGAGATATCTTAAATGATGAAGGCAATAAAGAACTTGTGAATGATTTTATCGAAGAGACATGCTTTGATCTTGCAGAGCAAGTGAAACCGGATAAAAAAGCTTCTCTGCGTGAATACCCTTGGACAGAAATCAATCAAGGATTCAAGGCGCTCTTTAATTCTAATAAAACACTTACTCCTGAAGAATGCGACGCTAAAGCGCAAAGTGACCTTGGTGAATACTTAAAACAAAGTGGACTTGAGGTCATAAACTCGAAGTTTGAACCGTTTGATCCAGAACAAGTAAGACTTACTTTCCGTGAAGTTCTACTCGCAACGTTCGATCAGTTCTGGAAAGACCACCTTCTCGCTATGGACCATTTGAAAGAAGGGATCAACCTTCGCTCGTATGGTCAGAAAGATCCCTTAGTAGAGTACAAACGCGAAGCCTTCACCATTTATGAGAACATGAAATTTGCCATTAAGCGTGCAGTCGTTGAGCGTATCTCTCATATGAAACTGATGACCCAAGAAGAGATTGAAGCTCTTCACCGTCAGCAAGAAGAAATGCTTGAAGCTCAATTAAAGGCCCACAGAGACGCGCAAGAAAAAGCGGCCCAGGACGCACTTGCTATCGATAAAAAAATTATTCGTGCTACAGTTAAAGCTGGCCGTAATGATCCTTGCCCATGTGGTTCAGGGAAAAAATTTAAGGCCTGTCACGGAGCCTAGGATTGAGTAACAACAAGAAGGATCTTACAAGGATTGAAGATCTGGGGGAATATCTACATGAGCTTGAGGCCGATGTAGAACTCCCCCAGCTTAATGATTTCGCCTCAGAACTGCCCGACATACCTTCGACACCAGAGACTGAACTAGAAGACGAGACGCCTTTCGACGAAGCTTCCCTTGATTTTTCAACGAATGAAGACCCCATCGATGTACCGGGTGATGAACCGAGTATTGATTTTGGATCTTCTTTTGATGAAGAAACGACTCTTGTACCTGAATCGGCGCCTGAAACAGTAGAAGAAGACCAAACGGCGTCTTGGAATACAAATATCAGTTTGACTGAGATTATCGAAAATAAGGACGATGAAACAAGCTTCTCTCTTCAAAAAGAAGAAACGCCAGAAGTTAAAGAGCCAGAAGACTACAAACCTTCCATAGATTTTAAAACCCCAGAAACCTTTGAAGATCTTAAAAAATTCTCAGAGAGCGCGGTCTTTAGTTCAACTGCTTCTGAGGCAAACCCATCTTTTTCAATTCTTATAAAAAACGTTCGATACAGCGAAGATGTGAACGACATTGTGACTCTTCTGAAAGAGTTCAATCTCCTCTCAGACTCAGAAGAACAAATAAAAGGTCGACTCATGCGGGGGATGCTTCTGATCCCTCGGATCTCAGAGTTTGCGGCCATTTATGTTGCTCATAAACTCCGGCGGTTTGATGTTGATATCCAGTTGGGGTTATCAGATGAGATCCATCCACCCAAGCACCAAGAGAGTCCCGAAACTGGTATTGTGTCTAAGGCAAGTTTATTTCAAAATCAAACTCATCATTTTCATTTCGATGATCCAAAGCTTGAGCTCTCCCAAATAATTGTCGCGGCCACTTCTAGTCTTGAGGGGTACAAAGTTATCCGTTATATAGGCGTGGCCTCAGAACATAAGATGCTTGATTCATATATTGTCGAGGACGAAAATTCGACAGAGATCCCTCAGCACTACCAAGAGCTGGCGATGAAACTCAAGGCCCACGCTCTTAAGGCGCAGTCCAATGCGGTGGTAGGCCTCAACTATCAACTTACTCCGATTCCTTCTGAATTTGGTGTCAGTGGACATAAATACCGTCTGACTTGTACTGGGAATCTTGTTTGGATTAATAAGTTATGAATGAATACGAAGTTGTTATCGTCGGTGGTGGGATTAACGGATGTGGTCTCCTCCGGGACCTTGCTCTCAATGGAGTAAAAACTCTAATGCTTGAGAAGGGGGATTACTCCTCGCAAACCTCCAACGGTTCTTCTAAAATGCTCCATGGAGGAATTCGGTATTTAGAAAATTTTGATTTTGGTCTCGTGCAAGAAGCCCTGGAAGAGAAAAATCTCTGGCTTAAACTCACTCCGCATCTATGTTTTGAAAGAGATTTTTATCTCCCTCTTTATAATTATTCAAAATACCGCCCATTCATGTTGAAGGCGGGTCTTTTCCTCTACGACTTTTTATCTCATTTTCAAAATCGCCCGCATGGCATGCTCTCCCCTCAGGAGACGATAGAGAAAGTCCCTTCTCTTGATGAGAGAGGTCTTCTTGGTGCCGGAAAATATTTTGATGGTGTTGTGGATGACGCCAAACTCTCCCTTGAGTGTCTCTATGACGCCCTTCTTGAACCTTGTGCGAGCGCTTTCAGTTATCACGAGGTCATCACAACTCAGAAAAATCAAAAAGGTTATGAGGTCACTTACAAGAATCTCAAAACTCAAAATATCACAAAAGTTCAGACAAAGTTTCTCGTTTTCACAACAGGCCCGTTTACCGATAAGCTTCTTCCAGAGCTAGGAATCCCGTGGTCACCACAGCTCGCTCTCTCCAAAGGGATTCATCTGTGGCTTAAAAAAGACGCTATCAAGGCCCAGGGTTCCGTGGTGCTCACGACCAGAGATAACCGCGTGGTCTTCGTGATCCCACAGCGAGATTCTATTTTGGTCGGAACCACTGAAACTCCTGTGGACCAAGACATCTTCAATATCAAGGCGACCGAGAAAGATATAACTTACCTGCTGATGATTCTTAATCAATATTTTCCAGAAGCAAAACTCAATGAAGAGTCCATCATTTCAACCTTCGCTGGAGTTCGTCCGCTCGTGCGAGAAGAGAGACAAGATGAGTCTCTGGGGAAAGTCAGTCGCTTTCATAAAATTTTTCGTCCCGATAAAAACACTTATGTTCTTTTAGGTGGGAAGTACACTACGTTCCGACGAATGACTCAGGAAATCGCCCAAGAAATTGTACCTAGACTTGGATACCGCTACCAACCAAATCTCACGATGAATCCATTAAGACAAAAATCCATTATGCCGACTTTTGGTGATAAACCAAAACTTACACTCGAAATGGTTAAGAAGATTATTCAAACCGAAAGAGTCTCAACTTTCGAAGACCTCATCCATCGAAGACTCTCTATCATTGAAAGACCAGATCAATTGAATGATGTGATGGGACTACCGCTAGCGGATGTAAAGTCTCTTTTCTAGAATCTGTACCCGAGTCCAATCATAAATCTTGGGCCTGATACTGATTTGTTAAAAAGATTACTGCTCACATCCTGTTTGTACTTCTCTGTACGCATGTAATAGTCCAGAAGGATACGTGCGGAAAATCCACGTTGGAGGTAATACTTGTAACCAAAGCCTGCAGCAAAACCTTGCGTGCTTCCGTTGGCAGATAAATCCGTAGAAACTCCATTCCCTTCAGAACCAGAAGTGTAAGAAGATTTCACAGATCCTGTGTTAAAGCTAAAGTGCAAGTAAGGAATGAAAGTCATCGTCACGCTAGGAAGTGTGGTCGGATGCCAGTTGACTCCGGCCGAGAGTTCGGTCACATCATTACTAGACGCTGCTCCGTTATAGCTCTGAGAGTTCAGTCTCATGAGATTAAGAGCTCCCACTAAGCTAAATCGTGAATACCACTCTCGCTCTTTTTGCGGATAAAATTCTCCACCGAGACCAATATGGTGATAGCTTTGAGAGTTATTAAATGAACTACTTCCGGAATCCGTTTTCGTCGAGGCACTAAGGCCAGAAATATTGAGCATCCCAAAAACTTCCAGATTCTTTTCAGGAATAATCTGAGGACCAGACTCTTCCAGAGATTTCAGATCTGTTTGAGAAAGTTGATCTTCACCAGCGGCGCCAATGTCTTGGGCACCATCGGCCAGTGGAATCCCAAGTGTCGTTGGATCTCCTGAGGCGACTTGAGTCGGAGTGTCTTCGCGGACCAAGGCCTGAGACTCATCTTTGGTAATTTTAACAGGCGGAGTGATCTTTATACTCATCACCGAATCATTCACGATGAAATCAGCGTTCACTAGACGGTAAATAGACCAAACAGAGCGCGTAGGAGAAACTTTCACGCAGGTTGCCCGGGCCACAATCCCAGCGGTCACAATGAATTTTGCGTGGTCACCTTCCACTAAGCCATCTTCAGTTCCCCGATTGATCATCACTGTCTTACGACTTTCAGATGTTCTGACAATTCTTACAGTCAGTTTCTCATCGACCTCAAGAGCAAATGCAGCGGATGAAAAAGTCAGTAATAAACCGAGAAATATCTTCATCGTTCCCCTCAAAATGAATAAGTCATGGCGAAATTCATTTTCCCTTCCGCCAGACTGGCCTGGTCAGGTAGCGCTGACCCCAATGTGCTTCGTTCGTATTTTTCAAGCTTTAATGTTTCCATGGAGAGCGCTAAACGTAAACCTACGTTGTTACGAAAGTTGTACTTCATCCCGGCCCGAAGACCTGGCATCGCAAGGACTGTGTAGTTCGATGATTCAAATATGGCCGGAGCTTCGACACTCGCTCGCCCACTTCGGATATAGGCCCCCAGAAAAAGAACTGTTGCGTCCTGAGCATAGGAGACATGATACGGGTACCAGTTCATACCAGCGCTGAGAGAAGTCTCATCAACTCGAGCGTTAGTCGCATCAAAAGAAAAAGCTGTTTTATTCATCCTCACTGAAGCGTCCAAAGAAAAATGCTTAAGAGTTTCGTTATGAAGGATCGGAATGGTCTCATAACTTAATTCAAGTGAGTAGCGGCCATCTCTTCGATACATCGAATCTTTTTCGGTCTGAGCATCATTGAAACTCATTCCGTAGTTAAAGAAAACTGAGTGCCTCACAGGCGTTGCCATGACAGAGACACGGCGATCTTTTTCCTGCAAAATTGAAACTTCTCCTAAGAGATGCTTCAACTCTTCATCTGAAAAATCTTCCGACCAACTATCCCCCTTCTCTAAGAGAGAGCGGTAAAGCTTGGCGTCGTTTCTTGTCTTCTCAGATTGATTTGAAACATACTTCCGGTATTCGGTCGAAAAGTTTGATCGATCTCGGAACTCATTTGCAAAAACTATTTTCTTCTGCTCTTCATAAAACCGGTCGTAGTTAAAATCAGGATCATTCACTTTATCCAGATAGGCCGTCACGATTTTCTCAAACGTACTTACCCGAAACTCACGCCGAAAATCTTTTGTATGAGGACTTTTATAAAGGGCCGTTCTATATTTTGAATCTTTAAACTTCGTCCATGCTTCGACATCTATAAGCTCTCCATCGCCATCTGAGCGCTCGTCTTTTTCATGTAGCACCGCCACTTCAGGGTACTGGTCTTTAAGCTTTGCGATCCGGTCTTTGTCACTCGCCAAAGTCTGATTGGCCTGCCACGCGGCCTTATCCCTTTCAGTAATAACGCTGATTCGTCCAAACCGTGGATCTCTTCTGCCTTTGAGCATCTCTGACTCAGTCAAAATGAGATAGGCCTGTCCTTTCACCAAAAGCTCAGCATCATAAAACTTATAAAGAATCCAAATGGAATTTTGAGTGCTAAGTTTGACGTTCCTGGCCTTGGCCACTGGAACAATCCGAAGGTCACGAGTCGATAAATCTCGGATTTCTTTCACAACAACAGCGTAATCACCCTCTACCACACCGTCATGAACACCTAGATTAAAAAGTGCCGTCTGCCCACTGGCCGACATACTGATAAGCCTTGCCTCACCCAGGGCCCACACGGGCGCCACTATAATGGACTGCATTACCAGACTGATCAATATCCTTTTAATCATCTGAATCATAGAATGATTGTACATCGAAACAACGTGATGAAAACATTCAATTTGTGGGGAATGTCATAGGACCAGATCTTGTCTTTAAGCCCTTGATAAAGCATTGCAAAAATCCTATAACCTAAACACTAGTTCAAAAAGGAAATTCTATGAAACGTAGACGCGAAAAGATTACTTATAACTACGAATGCTCACTCACTGGTGAAACATTTGTAACAACAGAAAAAGCTCCACATCCAAAAGAACTTCTCTCGGTAAAGGCTTACTATGAAATGAACCCTGAGATGGATGATCGTCCAGCCGTTATTAAAAAGAAACTTGGTCTTCCGACCACTACTGAAGTGAAGCACTAAAATTTAATTGAGGTCCTCATGGAAACCCGTAAGGTAATTATTATTGGGACTGGTCCTGCTGGTCTTACTGCTGCTATCTATACTGCTCGCGCAGATTTAAAACCACTTATTCTTGAAGGTCATGAGCCTGGTGGGCAACTCACACTCACGACCGAAGTTGAAAACTTCCCAGGCTTCGAGCACGGAGTCATGGGCCCAGAGCTTATGGGCAATATGAAAAAGCAGGCCGCACGCTTTAATGCTGAATTTCTCTCTCTCATGTGCACAGACATCGATCTCTCGAAACGTCCTTTCAAAGTGACAGCTTCGAATGGAGAATCTTACCTTGCTGAGACGGTTATCATTTCAACGGGAGCTTCAGCGAAATGGCTTGGACTTCCGAATGAAAAAGAACTCACAGGCCGTGGGGTTTCAACTTGCGCCACTTGTGATGGTTTTTTCTACCGTGATAAAATCGTTCATGTCGTGGGCGGTGGAGATACGGCAATGGAAGACGCTACGTTCATCACAAAGTTTGCGAAGAAAGTTTACATCGTTCACAGAAAGGACACTCTCCGGGCCTCGAAACCTATGCAAGAGCGAGCTTTCAATAATCCGAAGATCGAATTCATTTGGGATTCTGCTGTGACAGAAATCTTGAGTAACGAAGGTGGAGTTTCAGGTATTGTAGTTCAGAACTTAAAAACTGGTGAAAAACACCAGCGTGAAACTGATGGTCTCTTCTATGCCATTGGCCACACACCCAATACAGCATTTCTTAAAAATCAAATCACGTGTGATGATCATGGTTTTATTCTTACAAAAAACGGTCCTGAAACAAATATCCCAGGAGTTTTCGCTTGTGGTGACGTTCAAGACTCGTACTACCGTCAGGCCATCACTGCAGCCGGCTCTGGTTGCCAAGCGGCCATCAAGGCAGAAAGATTTCTTGAGGGCCATTGATTAAGTGGTTCGAAAAATAACAGATCTTAAAAATAAAGTTTGGAATTTCTACCAGCACAATGAGGTGCTGGTTTCCATTCTTGTGTTTGCAGCTGGATTTGTGTTCGATCTTCTAACCCTTGGTCGAATCGATGATCTTTTAAATCTCATCCAGCAGGCGATTTATCTCACAGTGCTTGGGACACTTCTTGTTTGTGAAATCAAAGTGTCTCTAGGAACCATGAAGCTCTCCCCAAGAGGAGTGAAGTTCTGGAGCTATCACAGTTTAGTTGTTCACTTCCTTTTTGGGTCGCTCTTATCTGCCTACACGATCTTCTATTACACTTCGGCTTCGGCCATCACGAGCTTCTTTTTTATTCTGCTGTTAGCAGGACTCATGCTCGCAAATGAGATTCCTAAAATCCAGGCCCTAGGTTTGCCCGTTCGAATCAGCTTATTTAATATATGTACTTTATCCTACTTCGCTTTTTTCTATCCGATCCTCATAGGTCGTGTGGGAGCGTTTCCCTTCTGGCTTGGTTTTTTAAGTTCTTGTTTGTCCCTGATTGCAATCTGGAAACTTAACTTTAAAGGACAAGAGCAAAATCAGATTTTAAAGAAGCAGGCCTTCTATCCCTCGCTTGCGATTCATTTATTTTTTCTTGTGGGCTATTACACTTCTTTGATTCCGCCAGTTCCAGTGGCCGTTAAGAAAATTGGGATTTATTACCAGGTTGAAAAAAATAACGGTAAGTACATCGGTAAGCACTTAAGCCCGGGATGGAAGTTCTGGAACAAGGGCTCGCAGCAGTTCATGTACCGCCAAGGCGACAAGGTTCACGTTTTATTGTCAATCTTCTCCCCTGCACGATTTCAGGATCAGGTCTTTTTAAAATGGTATTTTGAGGATGAGGATGCTGGCTGGGTTCTTGAAGACACGATTCCGTTAAATATTCTTGGAGGCCGTGATGAAGGCTTCCGGGGGTTTGGCTCCAAACAATTCTATCACTTAGGTCAATGGCGGATCATTGTTGAAACATCCGATGGGCGGGAAGTCGGCCGCATCAACGTTAATATTATTCCTGATGATTCATTTGATGTGAGAGTTTTTAAGGAAGACATTTTTTAAAAACCGGAAAAAAACTCCGAGCAAATTTGGCCACTTTTTCACTATTTGACACTCTACCTATTTATTTGAAAAAATAATCAAAGAGAATGATTCTCTGCCATGGACTGGTGAGAAACAAACTTTAAACCTCTAGCAAGAAACCAAGGACGGTGACATGCAGCCTCTCTTTAATTATACGACACTCTCTACTCGTCTTGAAAAAACGACAAGAACTCTATTCGTGACACTAAATCGTCCCGATTGGAATAATGCTTTCAGACTAGAGATGTTGTTTGAACTTGAGAGCCTCCTTGCTTGGTGTACAACAAGAGTTGAAATCACTTCGATCTTGATTAATTCTTCATCTTCTTTCTTCTCCACTGGTCTTGAATACAACACTCTTTCAAGTTTGAGTTCACAGCAACTCGATAAAATGAATCTTAAACTTCAGAAGATCATTTTCGCGATGATGCAGTTGCCTCAAACCGTAATCGTAGATCTAGGTTCAGGATCAGAAACGCTTGCTTCTGAATTCGCTCTCGGAGCAGACATAAGAATTGCTTCAAACAAGTCCCAGATTAAATTTAATCACTGCCAGTTTGGGCTCGTTCCTGCCGCAGGTGGGATGAGTATGCTCTCAACTTTGGTGTCTCCGACATTTGCGAGAAACTGGGTCTTAACCGGCATTGCAATCAAAGAAGACGTTCTAGTTAAATCAGGCTTCCTCACCACATCCTATACAACCGAAGACCGTGACGAAG